>Ga0164243_10001405_pt1 | contig 40936 bp, 37 predicted proteins | sample OricompcompostOP_FD_108781 | JGI IMG/M metagenome (GOLD analysis project Ga0164243, IMG submission 108781) | Organic Plus compost microbial communities from Emeryville, California, USA - Original compost - Organic plus compost (OP) | ecosystem: Engineered > Solid waste > Mixed feedstock >... | reverse complement strand
CCCTTATTAGCCCCTCCCCTTTAGGGGAGGGGTTGGGGTGGGGTGGTGCTTCCAGGTCAAGCATTCGCCTGGGACGAGACCCCACCCCCTGACCCCCTCCCCTGAAGGGGAGGGGGAATTGTGGGCTTCTGGGGCACAGCCCCTATCCGTGGGCGCCGAAATGGTTGGCGATGGCGGTGGTGATGCGCAGGGAGAGCTGGTGCGCACGCTCGATCGGGTCGACGAAGTCCCGTTGGATGAAGGCGTAGCCTTCGCCCGCGCCGTCGGGATAGTCGGTCGGCTCGTCCATCGCGAAATCGCCGATCTCGGGGAAGCTGGTGGGGAAGGCGCGGCGCAGCTGGGCCACTGCTTCGTCCACGCGCAGGGTGAAGACCATCTCCAGCACATCGTCGCGGCTGATGTCGTTCGCCCGGCTGAAGGCGGGCACGGACACCACGCGGAGGAACATGTGCTGGAACAGGGCCAGGCGCAGCGCCTGCAGCACGCCGATCGAGCGGCGCAGGCTCTCCCGGTCGGGCATCGGGCTGTCGTCGGGGATCAGCGCCAGCAGGCGGTGCAGCTTCAGCGCGTCGACCCTGAGGCGCGAGGCGAGGCGGCGGAACACGCCGGTCCGGTCGTCCTTGATGAGATATTCGGCCAGCGCCTCGCAGGCGTCGGACAAGTGGCTCTCGGTCCCGCGATAAGGCCGGCTGGCCCAATAGGCCGAGTTGAACAGCTCGCCATAGGCCGCCACCGTCTTCACGCTGGCCAGCGCATTGGCCGCGCGGGCGAGGCGGATGAGCTGGCGGCCCCGGTCGCTGTCGCGCAGCAGGGCGGCCAGCTCGTCATAAATGCCGTCCGCCGCGGTGCCGATGCCGCAGATCACGTTCACCGGATAGCCGAGCTGCTGGAGGATCGCGTTGTGCGGGATCGCGCGGATCTGCCGCAGGCTCATCTCGCGATCGGCCGAGATGTCGGACTGGCGGCGGGAGACGCGGCTGCCCGTGGGGTTCAGCATGCCGAGGCCGAAGGCGGTGATCGCCCGGGCATAGGTGCGGCTTTCGAGATGCTGGTGCTGATGGTCGCGGATCGCGCGGTAGAAATCGAGGCTGAGGTCGGTGCGGCGATAGAACGGATCGGTCGGCGCGTCCGGATCGGTCTCAGCCGGGCGGATCTCGGCGATGCGGGTCAGCGTCGCCAGCGCCAGCTCGGGCGTGCCGAAGAACAGGTAGCCGTCGCCGCCCTGGAAGCTCACCTCCGGCTCCAGCACGATCCCCGCCCGCACGAAGCGCCGCCGTGCCCAGGGGCTGAGCGGCCAGGCCAGCCGGTCCTCCAGCGAATCCGGATGGGCGCCGCGGCCCATGCTCTCGCCATGGGTGTTGAAGATCAGCGCGGCGACATCCGTGAGGCCGTTCTGCACCATCGCCTGCGCCAGCCGGCCCTGCAGCCGCTCGATCGCGAGGCTCGCGGGAATCTGGCCGACGAAGCGCCCGGCGTCGGAAAAGCCAGTCTGGATCGCCACCCGCCCGCGCTTGCGGACATAGGCGCGATAGGCATCCTCGGCCAGCAGCGCGTCGAGCAGGCGCCCGCCGTGCTCCAGCGCGCTTTCGGTTTCGAACAGGGGCGAGACGTCCACTTTGCCTTCCACCCCGAACAGCCGGGCGAAATAGAGCGCGGCGAGGATGGTGGAGGGCTGCTCGCATTCGGCGATCAGCATCCGGATCGGCGCGTCCGCGTCGATATGGTGGAGGATCTGCGCCATGGCGAGGAACTGGCGGATCGCGGTGTTGCTCTCGATCGCGAGGGCGGCGAAGTTGGAACGGCGGGGCTTCACCGCGTCGAGAAACTCGCGCAGCCGGGCGATCGCGCCCCGGCTGGCGAGGTCCAGCTCCCCCTCGGGGTCGATCACCCGGCGGATCGCATTGTGGAGCTGGCTGGCATTGACGCGGAAATGGATCCAGCCCGCGCCCAGCCCATCCGCGCGCATCGCGGCGGCCAGCGTCTTGAGGGCGACGGCCCGCTCCGTGCCGGCGGCGCACGCTTCCTCCTCCAGCGCCGCGATCAGTGGGGCGAGCGACAGCAGCTTGGCCGGATGCTCGGCCGTCAGCCGGTTGGCGGCGGCGGAAAGCTCTTCGGGATCGCCGAGGTCGCGCGCGAAATCCTCCGCCCGGTCCCGCGCATGGGCCGTGGCTGCGCGCAGGGAGGCGAGCAGCGGGTGATCGGCGTCGATCGCTTCGAGCGAGGCGAGATAGCGCGCCAGCCTCGCCGCCTTCTCGGCCAGGCGGAACCCGATGGAAACGTGCCAGCCGATGTCGGTCCGCCCATCCATGTCGTAGCCGACCCAGCTCGCGAAACGGAAGGGGAGGGGGGCGAAGCCGTGCCATTCGGCGGGCCATCTGCGCGCCGCCTCGCCCAGCAGCCGCGCAACCAGCCGGTCGCGCGCCTCGGCGGCGCGGGCGATCGCTTCCATCGCCTGCTCATGCTCGAAATCGAGGGTGATTGCAGGCCGCTCGCTCGGCACCGCGCAAGCGGCCGCGTCGATCTCGCCTTCCTGCGAGGCCGCATGGGCGACGGCTTCGGTCTCCGCCGGAGAAAGCAGGAAGGTGGGATGGGCGGTGAACACGCAATGGAGCTGCGGCCGTTCCCACCGCGCGCGGAAGGCGGCGAAATCGCCGGGCTCGCCCCCCAGCCTCTCGGCGAAGGCGGCCAGGTTGGTCGGCATGTCCACCGGAGCGACCAGGCGGCGCAGGCGCCGGGCGCGGCTCTGCAACGCGTCGCATTCCAGCTCCGCGATCATCGCCTCGATCGTGTCGAGGCCGATCCCGCCGGCTTCGAGCGCGCGCGAGAGTTCGAGCGAGAGCTGGAAGGCGGGGTTGAACAGCGGGGTCTGGTCGGTGCGCTCGCGCAGCTCTTCGAGGCGGGCGAGGAGATCCGCCACGCTCCTCATGCGCGCAGCTCCGCCGCCTTCCGGGCGTTCCGGGCGATGTCGGGATAGGCAGGCGGCCCTTTCGGGACGATCCACGAGCCCCCGACACAGGAGACGGCTTCGAGCCGGAGCCAGTCCGGCGCGGTCTCCTGCGAGATGCCGCCGGTCGGGCAGAACCTGCATTGGGCGAACGGCGCGGCGAGAGCCTGGAGCGCCGGGATGCCCCCCGCCGCCGTGGCGGGGAAGAATTTGAACCGGGTGAGGCCGAGCTCGAGCCCGCGCATGATGTCGCCGGCGGTGGCGATACCGGGAAGGAAGGGGACCCCGCTGGCGCTGGCGGCCTTGCCCAGCGTCTCGGTGAGGCCGGGGGAGACGATGAACCCGGCCCCCGCCTCGATCGCGGCGTCGAGTTGGGCGGGGCTGGTGACCGTGCCCGCGCCGACAATCGCGCCCGGCACCTGCTTCATCTCCCGGATCACGTCGAGCGCGGCGGGGGTGCGCAAGGTTACCTCAAGCACCGGCAGCCCGCCCGCGACCAGCGCTTCGGCCAGCGGCGCGGCCTGGCCCGCATCCTCCACCACCAGCACCGGGATCACCGGCGCGGTGCCCATCACCGCGTCGATCGCTTCGGTCATGCGAGTTCCTCCCGATACTGGCGCGCGAAGGCGGCTGCTGCCCCGAACAGGCCGGGCTGCGGATGGGTGATGAGCTTGACCGGAAGGCCGGCCATCATCTGCTCGTAGCGGCCCTTGAAGCGGAAGCGCTCGGCGAAGCCGGAAGCGCGCAGGGTCTCGCGGATGCGGTAGCCGAGCCCGCCCGCGATTACCACCGCGCCGGCCCCGTGGGCGAGGGCGAAATCGCCCGCCGCGCTGCCGAGCGAGAGGCAGAAGCGCTCCACCGCCGCTGCGGCGAGGCTGTCGGTTCCGGCAAGGCCGTTCTCCCAGATCGTGCGGTCGTCCTCCTCCGGCACCGCGCGGCCTTCGAGCGAGGCGAGCGCATGATGGATCGCGACGATGCCGGGGCCGGAGACGACCCGCTCCACCGAGACGCGGCGATGGAGCCTTCTGAGGCGGGCGAGGATGATGTCGTCGACATGATCGACCGGGGCGAAGTCCACATGCCCGCCTTCGGTGGCCTGGACATGGTAGTTCCCTCCGGCCCCACGCCTGAGATGGGCGACGCCCAGGCCGGTCCCGGGCCCCAGCACGCTGATCGTGCCGGCGGCGGGCAGCGGCACGTCCGGCCCGGCGAGATGGAGGAACTCGCTTGCCTCCGCCTGCGCCACCGCATGGGCCACCGCGGCGAAATCGTTGAGCACGCATACCCGGTCGAGCCCGAGCTGCTCGTCGATCCGTCCGGTGTGGATCACCCAGCTGTTGTTGGTCATCCGCACCGTCTCGCCGGTCACCGGCGCGGCGATGGCGATGGCGGCGTTCCGGGGCAGCTCGCAGCCGCAGCGGCGCTCGAACTCCTCCCAGGCGGTGCGGAGGCTGGCATAGTCGTCGGTCCTGAGCGTCTCGGGTTCGCCCAGCGCGATGCGCCCTTCGCCGTCCACCGAGGCAAGGGCGAAGCGCGCATGGGTGCCCCCGATGTCGAGCGCGACGAGATCGGTCATCGTCTCCCCTTCAGCCGAAAGGGAAAGGCCGGGCGCTTCCATCACAGACCTCCCACCGCCAGCATGGCCGAAGCGCCCTGTTCGGCGCCGTCGGCCTGGGTGCGGAACAGGGCGAACAGTTCGCGCCCGGTGCCCCATTCCTGGGGCGGGGGTGGGGCGGGGGAGCGGGCGGCAAGGTCGGCGCTGGTGGAAAGCGTGCCTTCATGCGCGCACAGGCGCACCAGGTCCCCGTCGCGCAGCAGGGCGAGCGGGCCGGGCCGCCCATCGCTGCCGGCCAGCGCCTCGGGCGTGACATGGATTGCCGCCGGCACCTTGCCCGATGCGCCCGACATGCGCCCATCGGTGACCAGGGCCACGCGGTGCCCGCGATCCTGCAGCACGCCGAGCGGCGGGGTCAGCTTGTGCAGCTCGGGCATGCCGTTGGCGCGGGGGCCCTGGAAGCGCACGACCACCACCACGTCCCGGTCCAGCTCGCCTGCGGCGAAGGCACGGGCGACATCTTCCTGCCGTTCGAAGACGCGGGCCGGGGCCTCGATCGTCCAGCGCTCCGCATCCACCGCGCTGGTCTTGAAGGTCGCGCGGCCGAGATTGCCCTGGACCAGCCGCATGCCCCCGTCGGCCTGGAACGGGTCGGAGGCCGGGCGCAGCATGGCCGGGTCCCTGCTCGGCCCGGCGGGGCGCCAGGCAAGCTCCCCCTCGTCGAGGAACGGCTCCAGCGCATAGGCGGCAAGGTCTTCGCCCCCCACGGTGAGGATGTCGTTATGGGCAAGCCCCGCCTCGAGCAGCTCGCCGATCACGTAGCCCATGCCCCCGGCGGCATGGAACTGGTTCACGTCACCCGATCCGTTGGGATAGACCCGGGCGATCAGCGGCACGGCGGCAGACAGTTCGGCCAGGTCCTCCCAGTCGATCAGAATTCCCGCCGCCCGCGCCATGGCCGGCAGGTGGATCGCGTGGTTGGTCGAGCCGCCGGTCGCCAGCAGGCCGACCGCGGCGTTGACGATCGCCTTCTCGTCCACGCAGGCGCCCAAAGAGCGGCCGTTCGCGCCGTCGCTCGCCAGGGCGGCGAGGCGGTGGGTGGCGGCGCGGGTGAGGGCGGTGCGCAAGGGAGTGCCCGGCGGCACGAAGGCCGCGCCGGGCAGGTGCAGGCCCATCATCTCCATCATCATCTGGTTGGAATTGGCGGTGCCGTAGAAGGTGCAGGTACCCGGCGCATGATAGCTCGCGCTCTCGCTTTCCAGCAGCTCTGCGCGGCTCGCCTTGCCTTCGGCATAGAGCTGGCGCACCTTCTGCTTCTCCTTGTTCGCGATGCCCGAGGGCATCGGCCCGGAAGGCACGAACACGGCGGGAAGATGGCCGAAGCGCAGCGCGCCGATCATCAGCCCCGGCACGATCTTGTCGCAAATGCCGAGCAGGGCCATCCCGTCATACATCGCATGAGAAAGGGCGACCGCGGTGGAAAGCGCGATCACGTCGCGCGAGAACAGCGACAGCTCCATCCCCGCCTGGCCCTGGGTCACCCCGTCGCACATCGCCGGCGTGCCGCCCGCGACCTGCGCCGTGGCGCCCACCTCGCGGGCGTGGAGCTTCATCTGCGCCGGATAGGCCCCATAGGGCTGATGGGCGGAGAGCATGTCGTTATAGGCGCTCACGATGGCGAGATTGGGCCCGCGATGGACCTTGATCGCTTGCTGGTCCTCCAGCGCCCCGGCGAAGGCATGGGCGAGGTTGGAGCAGGACAGCGTATCGCGATCCGGTCCGCGCTCAGCCTCCCGGCGCATCAGTTCGAGATAGCGCTCGCGGCTCGGACGCGATCGCTCGGTGATCCGGCGTGTGACACGGGCGATGGTGGGATGGAGGGTGGTCATGCTAAAGCGCCCTTCGCTCCTCCCCTGGAAGGGGAGGTGGCAGCCGCGCCAGCGGCTGACGGAGGGGTGTGGCCGCATGGGGGGACACCCCTCCACCGCGCTTCGCACGGTCCCCCTCCCCCATAGGGGGAGGATCTCTTCCCCATGCCCACCCTATTCATGCCACGTCACCCCGTCCCGCTCGGTGAGCGCGATCGCCGCGCTCGGACCCCAGCTTCCCGCGGTGTAGGGCTTGGGCAGCAGGCCCTCCTCCGCCCAGCAGGCGCGGATGCGATCGATCCAGTTCCATTGGGCCTCCACCTCGTCGCGGCGGACGAACAGGGTCTGGTCGCCTTCGATCAGGTCCAGCAGCAGCCGCTCATAGGCGATGCGGCGCTGGGCGCCGGAGAAGGCGTCGGGCATGGCGATGTTGAGCGGCACCTTGCGCAGGCGGATGCCGTCGCGGTCGAGCCCGGGCACCTTGGCCATCAGGGTGAGGGTGACGTTCTCCTCGGGCTGGATGCCGATCAGCAGCCGGTTGGGCTCGCTGCGCGCGCCGTTGAAGATAGAATGGGGCACCGGGCGGAACTGGACCAGGATCTCTGTGGTGCGCTTGTAGAGCCGCTTGCCGGTGCGCAGGTAGAAGGGCACGCCCTTCCAGCGCCAATTGTCGACATGGGCCTTGATCGCGACGAAGGTTTCCGTCTCGCTCTCCCGCCCCAGCTCCTCGTCATAGCCGGGCACCGCCTGGCCCTGGATCGCGCCGGCGCGATACTGGCCGGTCACCGTCTCGCCGGTCGAAACCGGGCGCAGGGCGCGCAGCACTTTCACCTTCTCGTCGCGCACGGCGGCGGCATCGTAGCTGACCGGCGGCTCCATCGCCACGAGGGCGAGCAGCTGGAGGATGTGGTTCTGCACCATGTCGCGCAGCGCGCCGGCCCCGTCGTAGAAATCGGCGCGGCTTTCCAGGCCCACGGTCTCCGCCACCGAGATCTGCACGTGATGGATATGCGCCGCGTTCCACAAGGGTTCGAACAGCAGGTTGCCGAAGCGCAGGGCGAGGAGGTTCTGCACCGTCTCCTTGCCCAGATAATGGTCGATGCGGAATATCCGGTCTTCCGGGAAGGCCGCAGCCACTGCATCGTTGATCGCGCGGCTGGAGGCGAGGTCGATACCGAGCGGCTTTTCCAGCCCGATCCGAACTTTCTCCCCCGCAAGGCCGCCATGCGACAGGCCCCGGATCGTGGCTTCGAACAGGCTGGGCGCGGTGGAAAGGAAGATCGCCAGCCCGTCCTGCGGTTGCCCGACCATCTCGGCCAGGGCGGCGAAGCCCGCCGGTTCGTTTGCGTCGAGCGCCTGGTATTGCAGCCGGTTGAGGAAGGTCGCCACGCTGCCGCGCCGTTCGGCGGGCAGGAACCTTTCCAGCGCCGCCCGGGCGAAATTGCGATAGCTGTGGGTGTCGTAGTCGGAGCGGGCGGTGCAGATGATCCGCAATTCCGGATCGACCAGCTTGTCCGCATCCAATGCGCAAAGGGAAGGGAGCAGCATCCGCTGCGCGAGATCCCCGGTCGCACCGAACAGGAGGAGGCGGTCTGCGGTGAAGCTCATCGGATAGCGAATTCCTTTCGCGCTTCTTCCAGCCGATTGCGCCTGCTGCAATGCAACATGGCTAACAGGTTTACACTGCCTTGGCCAGCGAACCTCGAAGGGGCCATGCAGCTTGAACGCATGGGCAGGGCGAATGTTTCGCCCCGCGCCCGGATGCGGCGCTTCAGGAGGCTTCGCCGATCGCCCCGTAGAGGTCGTGCGCGTCGGCATCCTCGATCAGCACGTCCACGATGTCGCCGGGGGCGAGGGTGGGGGGAACGTTGCGCAGGAACACATTGCCGTCGATCTCGGGCGCATCTGCCTGGCTGCGGCCGGTGGCGCCAATGTCACCATCTTCATCAACTTCGCCCACATCGTCGATGATGACCTGGATCATGCGCCCGATCCTGCCTTCCAGCTTCGCCGCGCTGATCGCCTCGGTCTTCTCCATCAGGCGGGCGTAGCGTTCCTCCTTCACCTCCTCCGGCACCGGATCGGGCAGGCCGTTCGCCGCCGCGCCCTCGACCGGCTCGAAGCGGAAGGCCCCCACCCGGTCGAGCGCGGCCTCGTCCAGCCAGTCGAGCAGATAGCGGAAATCATCCTCCGTCTCGCCGGGGAAGCCGACCACGAAGCTGGAGCGGATCGCGATGTCCGGGCAGATGCCGCGCCATTGCTTCAGCCGGTCCAGCACCTTGGCCTCGTTCGCCGGGCGCTTCATCGCGCGCAGGACCTTGGGGGAAGCGTGCTGGAAGGGGATGTCGAGATAGGGCGTGATCAGCCCTTCGGCCATCAGCGGGATCACCGCGTCCACATGGGGATAGGGATAGACGTAATGCAGCCGCACCCAGGGCTGCGCGCCCTCGGGCGTCTTGAGCCCGCCCAGCTCGCGCGCGAGGTCGGTCATATGGGTGCGGACCTCGCGGTCCTTCCACCGGCGCGCCTCATGCCGCACGTCCACGCCATAGGCCGAGGTGTCCTGGCTGATGACCAGCAGCTCCTTCGTCCCCGCCGCGACCAGCTTCTCCGCCTCGCGCAGCACCGCGTCGATCCGCCGGCTGGCGAGCTTCCCGCGCAGCTGCGGGATGATGCAGAACGAGCAGGCGTGGTTGCAGCCCTCGGAGATCTTGAGATAGCCGTAATGGCGCGGGGTCAGCTTGACCTCCGCATCCGAAGGGCGCGGGATCAGGTCGACGAACGGGCCCTGCGAAGGCGGCGCGGCCTCGTGCACTGCTTCCACCACCTGCTCGTATTGATGGGCGCCCGTCACCGCCAGCACGGCGGGGAACCGTTCGCGGATCAGCTCCGCCTCGTTGCCCATGCAGCCGGTCACGATCACCCGGCCGTTCTCCGCGATCGCCTCCCCGATGGCGGAAAGGCTTTCCTCCTTGGCGGAATCGAGGAAGCCGCAAGTGTTGACCAGCACCACGTCCGCCCCGGCATAATCGGGGCTCATCGCATAGCCGTCCGCCCGCAGGCGGGTGAGGATACGCTCGGAATCGACCAGCGCCTTCGGGCAGCCGAGGCTGACCATCCCGACCTTGCGGGCCGGGGGAATCGCGGTGGGAAGTGTCCCCTGATCGGACGGTGTGTGTGCCATATAAGGCCGCCCCCCTACACGCACAGGGCGAAATAGGCTACTGCTGCGCGGCATGAGCGGATTTCCCTGTCGCGGAAATCCTTTTCCCGGGTTCACCAATCGAGAGGATGCATGGGACCGGTAAACTGGCTTGCAGTCGGGCTGGCCGCTATCCTGGCGGCCGGCGTCGCATTCCTGTGGTACGGGCCGCTGTTCGGCCGCGCCAAGCTGGAGGAGGTCGGCCCCGGCCGGCTCGCCGGCCGCAGCGCCCCGGCGCGCACTATCGCGATCACCGCGGGCGCGCTGCTGTTGAGCGCGGCGATGATGGGGCACATGTTCGCCCGCGTCGGGGTCGATACGCTGGCCCACAAGCCGTGGCTCTATTTCATGATGTCGGGGGGGCTGGCCCTCACCTTCGTCGTCCCCGCGCTGTGGGTGTCCTACACCCATATGCGCGCCTCGACCCGCCTTGCCGCGATCGACGGCTTCTACTGGCTCGCCGCCTATCTGGCGATGGGTGCGGCCTTCTGGGTGCTGGGGTAGGGGCTGGGTGCTGCGCAGAGGCCCGAGATGCCAGCTTTCGCTGGCACGACGAAGGGTAGTGTTCGAGCGGGCGGGGGTGAAAACCGCACCTCGTCCGTTCGTGTCGAGCGTAGTCGAGACACGGGCAGAGCGGTGCCAGCGTGTCTCGACTACGCTCGACACGAACGGAGGTTGGTTAGTTCCCCCTCCTCTTTAGAGGAGGGGGTCAGGGGGTGGTGGAAGCCGGGCGCTGCGCCGGCGGTCTAGGGTCTTATCGTCACCCCAGCGAAAGCTGGGGTCTCGGGCGGACACGCGCAAAGGCCTGAGATGTCAGCTTCCGCTGGCATGACGAAAAGAGGCCCGCCCCCCTATCCGCCCGGCGCGGTCTCGGTCTCCGCGGTGGGGCGGATTTCCACGACCATGTCACCCTTGCGCAGTTCCCGGGCGGGGTCCTCCCAATAGCCGAAGGTGTCGTTGTCGCGATAGATCCTCACGCCGAGCCCGCCGGTCGCCAGTTGAGCCAGCGGCCGGCCCACTTCTTCGGGGAGCACGCTCCGCTCGATCAGCTGCACCCGGCCCGAGACCGAGGCGAGATCGAGCAGGTAGTCGGCCACATGGCTCCCCTGCGAGGACCCCGCGAGCAGCAGGCCTGTGAACCGCACCGGATTGATCACGTTGTCCGCCCCCGCCTGCCGGGCGAGGACCTCGTTGTCGTCCGCGCGCACCACCACGCTGATCGGGATTTGGGGGGAGAGATGCCGCACGGTCAGCACGATCAGGATCGAGGTGTCGTCGCGCCCGGCGGAAACCAGCGCGGTCCTGGCCTGGGCGATCCGCACCGCCATCAGGCTTTCGTCGCGCGTGGCGTCGGCGCAAAGCACGTTGCAGCCCATGTCCTCGGCGATCCGCAGGCGTTCCTGGCTGCGGTCCATCACCACGATCGTGCTCGGATCGGTGCCGCGCTCGATCAGCTCGTTCACCGCCTCCGAGCCGCTGATGCCGAAGCCGAGCACCACGATGTGGCCGGAAAGCTTCTCCTGGATGCGGGCCATGCGGAACTTCTCCCAGCTGCGCTTGATGATGAAATTATAGGCCGTGCCCACGAAGATGAAGATCACCGCGAAGCGGATCGGAGTGACGATCACCGCCTCGATCAGCCGTGAACGGTCGCTCACCGGGGCGATGTCGCCGAAGCCGGTGGTGGTGATCGAGATCATCGTGAAATAGACGACGTCGAGGAAGCTGACCTGGCCGTCATGCTGGTCGACCAGGCCCTGGCGGTCCGAATAATGGATCAGCACCACGAGCAGGATCAGCCCCAGCGCGGCCGACAGGCGCAGGCCGAGATCGGCCCAGACCGGAACCTTGACCGCCCGCTTCAACGGCTGGAAGCGGTGGCGCGGCGCCGATCGGTGCGCCTTCATCTCGGCTGCTCCAGGCCCAGCCTGGGCGCGGGGTCGATCGGTTGCCCGTCATGCCGGATCTCGAAATGCAGCTCGGGCTCCTTCGCTTCGCCCGTGGCGCCGCCCAGGCCCACGCGCTCGCCCGCGCGCACCACTTCGCCTTTCTTCACCGTGACCTTGCTCAGATGGCCGTAAGCGGTGTGCCAGCCATTGCCGTGGTCGATCACCACCAGCTTGCCGAACCGCTCGGGCTCGTTGCCGGCGAAGATCACCGTGCCGGTCGCGGCGGCGCGGATCATGTCGCCCTTCTTCACCCGGAAATCGAGGCCCTCGTGCCCGCCGCCGTCGGCGCGGCGCTTCCAGCCCAGGATCACCGCCCCGTCATGCGGGCGGCGGAAGGCCGGCTCGGTCACCACCACCGGCCGGGGATCGGCCAGCACGGCGGGGATGATCAGCTTCTGCCCCGGCTTGAGGATGGAATCCTGCCCGATCCCGTTCGCCAGCGCGATCTGGGAGAAGGGCATGCCGTATTGGTAGGCAATGCCGAAGCCGGTATCGCCCGGCTTCACCACATGTGTGCGCTGGCGCGGGATGAGCAGCTTCTGCCCCGCCTTGACCACATAGGGATCGGCCAGGCCGTTCGCTTCCGCGATCGCCACCAGCGGCACGCCGGCGCGGTTGGCGATGCCGCTCAGCGTCTCGCCCGGCTGGACCTCGTGCTCGGTTTCGGTGGCCGGATCGCCCGCCGCGATCAGCAGCAGCGCCGCCAGCGGCAGGGCCAGGGCGCGCTTCACCCGAACCGCTCCGCCAGCGTGCCCAGTGCCGCGTAATGAGTAAGGTCCACTTGCAGCGGGGTGATCGCGATATAGCCTTCCTCCACCGCTTCCAGGTCGGTCCCGTGGTCCAGCGTGTGCTCGATATTCTCCAGCCCGAACCAGTAATAGGGCCGCCCGCGCGGATCGGTGCTTTCGACCACCGAGCCGCGCGCATAATCGTGGAAGCCCTGCCGCACCACGCGGATGCCCTGCACCTCGTCCGCCGGGAGCGGGGGAAAGTTGACGTTGATCACCGTGCGCCGGGCCATCGGCAGCTCCAGCAGCGGGCCCAGCACCTTGGCCGCCCAGGCTTCCGCGGCGGCATAGCCATAGCCCCGGTCGCGCAGCGACTGGCTCAGCGCGATCGCCGGGATGCCCGCCAGCGCGCCTTCCATCGCGGCGGAGATGGTGCCCGAATAGGTCACGTCGTCGGCCAGGTTCTCGCCGAAATTGATGCCGGAGATCAGGATGTCCGGCGGGGTGTCGAACAGCCGGCGCAGGGCCAGGTTCACCGCGTCGGTCGGCGTGCCGGTCACGGCGAAGCGGCGGTCTCCGAACTGCTGCAGCCGCACCGGCATGTGCAGGGTGAGCGAATGGCCCGCGCCCGATTGCTCCTCCGCCGGGGCGCAGACGGTCACGTCGTCGCTCAATTGCCGCGCGATCTTCTCCAGCAGGGCAAGGCCGGGGGCATGGATGCCGTCGTCATTGGTGAGGAGGATGCGCATCAATCTGCCTGCCTTCCATTCCTATCCTCTTTCGCCATCCCGCCTCCCTTTCGTCATTCCTCTCTCCCCCTTCGTTATTCCCACGCCCTCGTCATTCCCGCGAAGGCGGGAATCCAGTTCCGGCGGTGGCTGCTGGATTCCCGCCTTCGCGGGAATGACGAGGGGAGGGGGAATGGGCGGGCAGGGGCTCCAGCCGCTTCGCCCCGCCCATATAGGGCACCAGTGCCTCGGGCACTTCCACCGAACCGTCCTCCTGCTGGAAGTTCTCCAGGATCGCCACCAGCGTGCGGCCCACGGCAAGGGCCGAGCCGTTGAGCGTGTGGACGAAGGCGGTGCCTTTCTCCCCTTCCGGGCGATAGCGCGCGTTCATCCGCCGCGCCTGGAACTCGCCGCACCACGAGACGCTGGATATCTCGCGATAGGCGCCCTGGCCGGGCAGCCACACTTCCAGGTCGAAGGTCTTCTTCGCCGTGCTCCCCATGTCGCCCGCGCAGAGCAGCATGGTGCGATAGGGCAGGCCGAGCCGTTCGAGCACGCCCTGGGCGGAGCGCAGCATGTGCGCGTGCTCCGCCTCGGCCTGGTCCGGCCGGCAGACTGCGACCAGCTCCACCTTCTCGAACTGGTGCTGGCGGATATAGCCGCGCGTGTCGCGCCCGGCCGCGCCCGCCTCGCTGCGGAAGCAGGGGGTGAGGGCGGTCATGCGGATCGGGGCGGAAAGATCGGGCAGGATCTGCTCGCGCACCGCATTGGTCAGCGAAACCTCGGCGGTGGGGATCAGCCAGCGCCCGTCGGTGGTGCGGAACAGATCGTCCGCGAATTTCGGGAGCTGCCCGGTGCCGAACACCGTTTCGTCGCGCACCAGCAGGGGCGGGGAACATTCGGCATAGCCGTTCTCGCCCGTCTGGATATCGAGCATGAACTGGCCTAGCGCGCGCTGCAGCCGCGCCATCTGCCCGCGCAGGAAGGTGAAGCGCGCGCCGGCGATCAGCGCCCCGGTCTCGAAATCGAGGCCCAGCGCGGGGCCGAGATCGGCATGCTCCTTCGGCGGGAAGGCGAACAGGCGCGGCGTGCCCCATCGGGCGGTCTCGACATTGCCTTCCTCGTCCGCCCCTTCCGGCACGGAAGGATCGGGGAGGTTGGGCAGGGCGGCGATCAGCTCGTTGAGTTGCTTCGCCAGCGCGCCTTCCTCCTCCTCCATCGCGGGGAGGGCCTGCTTCAGTTCGCCGACCTCGAGCTTCAGCTCCTCGGCCAGCTCGATCTCGCCCTTGCCCATCGCCGCGCCGATCGCCTTGGACGCCTCGTTGCGGCGGGCCAGCGCCTCCTGCATCCGCGTCGCCACCTCGCGCCGCCGCGCGTCGAGATCGAGGATCGCGGCGGAGGCCGGCTCCACGCCCCGGCGGGCCAGGCCGGCGTCGAAGTCTGCGGGGTTCTCGCGGATGAAACGAAGGTCGTGCATGGCCGCGCCTATGCCCGCTCCCCGCGCGGCTTTCAACTGCGCCTCATTCGATCCGGTGGCAAACCTTCGTCCTTGCGAGGGGCCGAAGGCCCCGCGGCAATCCAGAGCCGTCTCGAGCCGCCCTGGATTGCCTCCTCGGCTGTGCCTCCTCGCAATGACGAACGGAGTGACAGCGCAACCCTTTTCAAGGGGACTTAAGGATTTCATCCGGGGGAATGGTGGGCGCGGCAAGGATTGAACTTGCGACCCCACCCGTGTGAAGGGTGTGCTCTACCACTGAGCTACGCGCCCGCCGATGCGAGGGGCGGGCCATTGCCACGGCTGGCGGCGGATGACAAGCGGGAATTACCCGCCCAGGAAGCGCGTCAGCAGCTGCAGGATCCCGCTCTCCACCCCCATGGACGAGCGGGCGGAGGAACGGGCGGGCGCGGCGGGGCATTCGAGGCAATAGGCCTGCGCGCCCCGGGCGCCCAGCAGCCGGTCCAGATCGCTCGCGACCCGCGCGGCGAGGCCGCGTTCCTTCGCCGCGAGGGCGCCGAACATGTCCTGCGCCGCGCCGTCCATCGTCCGGTCGGGGGAGACGAGCTGCTCCACCAGCGTGGCGTAGGGATCGGGCTTGTCGCCCAGGAACTCGGCATGCCAGCCGCCGTCCTTCAGCTTCGCGCGCGCGGCCGCCCAGGCGAGGGCGGTGTCGAGATCGCCGAACTCGTCCACCAGCCCGATCTGCCGCGCGGTTCCGCCGTCCCACACGCGGCCCTGCGCGATCGCGTCCACCTGCTGCGGCGTCTTCCCGCGCGACTGCGCGACGAGGCCGAGGAAGCGGGCATAGCCGTGCTCGATCGTCTTCTGCAGCATCGCGTCCACCTCGGGCGTGAAGCCGCCGAGGATGTCGGGCTGGCCCGAAAGCGCCGTGGTCCGCACCCCGTCGGTGTTGACGCCCCATTTGGGGAGCGCCTCCTCGAAAGTGGGGACGACGCCGAAGATGCCGATCGATCCGGTGATCGTCTCCGGCTCGGCGAAGATGCGGTCCGCCGGGGTGGAGACCCAGTAGCCGCCGCTCGCCGCGAGGTTGCCCATGGAGACCGCCACCGGGATGCCCTTCGCCTTGTGGCGCATGATCGCGCGGCGGATCTCCTCCGAGCCGGTCACCGAGCCGCCGGGCGAATCGACCCGCACCACCAGCGCGGCCAGGTCCTGGTCCAGCGCGTCGTCGAGCAGGCGCACGATCCGCTCCGCTCCCGCTTCGCCGGGGCCGGACCGGTCGTCGGTGATCTCGCCGGCGATCGTCACCACGCCGATGGTCTTGCCCGAGCTGGGCGGCGGGTTGGCGGCGATCCAGCTTTCGAGGTCGGTCTTGGCGAAGGAGCCGGGCGAATCGTCCCAGCTGTCCTCGCCCACCAGCTTGGCCACGCGCTTGCCGAAGGCCGCCCGGTCGCCGATCTTGTCCACCAGCCCGGCGTCGAGCGCCGCCTTGGCGGTGTCGCCATTGGCCGCATCCAGCCAGCCGACCGGGTCCTGCGTCACCCGGGCGATGTCGGCCTTGGGGCGGGCCTTCTTCACGTCGGCCTGCCATTCCTCCCAGATCGCGCCGTACAGCGCCTGCGCATTCTCGCGCGCCTCGGGCGACATGTCGCTGCGCATGTAAGGCTCGACCGCCGATTTGTAGGTGCCCACGCGATAGACCCGCGCCTTGACGTTCAGGTTCTCCAGCAGCTTTGCGTAATAGAGCCGCGAGCCTCCGGGGCCCGCCACCACCGCCCCGCCGAACGGGTCCACCCACACCTCGCTCGAATGGGCGGCCAGCAGCAGCGCGTCGTCGGTATAGGCGAAGGCGTAGGTCAGCACCGGCTTCTTCGCCTGGCGCACCCGGTCCAGCGCGGCGCCGATCTCCTGCATGTGGACCTGCCCGCCGCCGGTGAAGCGCGTGAGATCGAGCACCACCGCCTTGATCCGCTTGTCCGCCGCCGCATCGTCCAGCGCGTCGACCAGCTTGCGCGCCTCGTATTCGCCGGCGGGCAGCTTTTCGGACAGCAGCACGCGCAGCGGGTCGATATGCGCGGCTTCCTCCACGATGCTGCCGTCGAGGTCGAGCAGCAGCGCCCCTTCGCGCACCGTGCCCGGATTGGGGCGCGCGGTGAGCGCCATGAACAGCAGGGCGAAGAACAGCAGCAGGAAGATCAGCGCCAGCCCGTCCTTGATCCCGACCAGCAGCCGCCAGACCTTGCCTGCAAAACTCATGCGCCGTGCCCCGTGTTCCAAGTGAAGGGTCGTATCGGAAGACGCCTGTGTAGGGATTGCGCGCCCGCTGTTCCACAGGAAAGCGCGCCGGCGGGCATCGGGGCTGGGACGACGAGTTGGGGCAGGTAGTCGCGGACGACGCGCGAAGAGTGGGAGGGAAGCGTTGCGCTTGCCGGAAACTGCCTCTAATGGCTCGGCTTTAATGACAGCGACGCCACCCCCTTCTGCCGCGGGCCGTTATCCGGCCGGCGGGCGGGCCTTTCCGCACCGCGACCTGCTCGGCATCGGGCATCTCGAACAGCACGAGATTCTCTTCCTGCTCGACGAGGCGGAGCAATGGGTCGCGCTCAATCGCCGGGCGGCCAAGCATGCGGACCTGCTTTCCGGCCTGACCATCATCAACGCCTTCTTCGAGAATTCCACCCGCACCCTGTTGAGCTTCGAGATCGCCGGCAAGCGGCTGGGGGCGGACGTGGTCAACATGCACGCCGCCCAGTCCAGTGTGAAGAAGGGCGAGACGCTGATCGACACGGCGATGACGCTGAACGCGATGCGGGCCGACGCGATCGTGATTCGCCATGCCAGCTCCGGCGCGGTGAGGCTGATCGCGGACAAGGTCGATTGCCCGGTGCTCAATGCGGGCGACGGGCAGCACGAGCATCCCACCCAGGCGCTGCTCGACGCGCTGACCCTGCGCCATGCGATGAAGGAGCGGGGGCGCAAGGAGTTCGCCGAAGGCTTCTGGGGCCTCAAGCTGGCGATCTGCGGGGACATCCTCCACAGCCGCGTCGCGCGCTCGAACATCCTCACCCTTACCGCGCTCGGCGCGGAAGTGCGGGTCTGCGCGCCGCCTGCGCTGATGCCCGAAGGGATCGAGGCGATGGGGGTGAAGACCTTCCTCGATTTCGACGCCGCGCTGGAAGGGGTGGACGTGGTGATGATGCTGCGGCTGCAGAACGAACGGATGAGCGGGCAGTTCATCCCCTCCCCGCGCGAATACCGCCATCTCTACGGGCTCACCGCCGCGCGGCTGAAACGCGCCGCTCCCGATGCGCTGGTGATGCATCCCGGCCCGATGAATCGCGGGGTGGAGATCGACAGCGACGTGGCCGATCTCGCCGGCCGCTCGCTCATCACCCGGCAGGTGGAGATGGGCGTCGCCATCCGCATGGCCTGCCTCGAAGTGCTCACGCGCCGCGCGCGGGGCGTGCCGGGCTGGAAGCCGGGGGAATGGGCATGAAGAGACTTCGATCCGGTATGGAGATGGGCCGATGAAGCAGGCCCGCCCGCTGAGCTTCGTCAACGGCCGGCTGGTGCTGCCCGGCGGAGTGCGCGAAGGCGCGCTGCGCTGCGTGGACGGCCTGATCGCCGATCTGGGCGACATCGCGCCGCAGGAGGGGGATGACGTGGTCGACGCGGCGGGTGCGCTGGTCGCCCCGGGCCTCGTCGATTTCGGCGTCTTCGCAGTGGACAAGCCGGCGTTCCATTTCGGCGGCATCACCCGTGCCGCGCTGATGCCGGACCAGAGCCCGCCGCTCGACATGCCTTCGCGCGTGCGCTTCCTCGCGCTCAGCGGCAAGCCGGACCTGTGGGTCCACCCGCTCGCCGCCGCGACGATGGGCCTGGAAGGCCGGGACCTGCCCGAGCTGGCGCTGATGCGCGACGCCGGCGCGCGGGCGGTGGCCACCGGGCGCGGCTGGATCGCGGATTCCGGCGTGATGCTGCGGCTGCTGCGCTATGCGGCGATGCTCGATCTGGTGGTGGTGAGCCATGCCGAGGATGCCGGGATCGTGGGCAATGCGGTGGCGACCGCGGGCGAGATGGCGACGCGCCTCGGCCTGCCGAGCGCGCCGCCCGAGGCGGAAGCGCTGGCGGTGGCGCGCGACATCGCGCTGGCCGAGCTGGCGGGCGCGCGGCTGCATATCCGCCAGGTGACCACGCGCGCCGCGCTCGATCTGGTGCGCGCGGCCAAGGCGCGCGGCGTGGCGGTGACGGCGGGGGTCACGCCGGCGCATTTCATGCTGTCGGACCTCGCGATGCTGGAATTCCGCACCTTCGCCCGCCTGTCTCCCCCGCTGCGGCAGGAGGCGGACCGGCAGGCCGTGGTCGAGGCGATCGGCGACGGCACGATCGACGTGATCGCTTCCGGCCATGATCCGCGCGGACCGGAGGACAAGCGCCTGCCCTTCGCCGATGCCGAGCCGGGCATGGCCGGGGCGGAAACGCTGCTCGCCATGGTGCTCACGCTGGTGCGCGATGGGGTGATCGACCTCGCGCGTGCCTTCGACCTGATCGCCGCAAGGCCCGCCGCGCTGCTGGGCGTTTCCGCTGGGGCGCTGGCGCAGGGCCACGAGGCGGACATCGCCCTGATCGACCCGGAAAAGCCCTGGATCGTCTCCTCGGCCAGGATGGAAGCCAGCGCCGGCAACACCCCCTTCGACCGCCAACCCGCCCAGGGCCGCGTGCTGGCGCTCTACAAGGGCGGAGTGCCGGTGGGGAATTGAGGGCGGGCGTTCCTTTCCCTTCCACCCCTTCGTCATTGCGAGGGACCGAAGGTCCCGCGGCAATCCAGGGGCCCCACATAGTGGCCCTGGATTGCTTCGCTATGCTCGCAATGACGAAAGGGGGGAGATGGGACGAAGGGGAGTATGGAACGCAGGCGCGCCAGCGCCCGAGACCCCAGCTTCAGCTGGGGTGACGAAGAGGGGGTGGAGGAAAGTGCGACACCATCCCTCGTCATTGCGAGGAGGCGAAGCCGACGGAAGCGAAGCTGGCCTTTGGCCAACCAATCAAGAGTCCATGCAACGGCCCTGGATTGCCGCGGGACCTTCGGTCCCTCGCAATGACGAAGGGGGATCTCCCGTCCCAAAACCTCAACGGCTGGCGAGGCGGCGGTTCGGTTCGATCGCACCCGGCAGCGGGCGGCCTTCGGCATAGGCGATGCAGCCTTCGCGCGAGGCGCCGTTGATCCGGCCGCACATCGCGCGCGATCCGTTCGCGTCGAAGCCGGCCGCCGCAACGCGCCAATAGGTCCGGCCGCCGATAACGGCCTGGCTCAGCACCATCCGGTGGTTTGCCAGTTCGGGATAACGTTTCGCATAGATGCCCCAGGCCCGGCGCGCGCCCTGCTCGCTGGAGAAGGAACCGAGCTGGACGAGGTGGGTGCCGTTCGCCACGGCCGCGCTGCGCGGGGCAGCCGCCTTGGCGGGCTGCGCCGGGGCGGGTGCGGGAGCGCGGCTGGGCCGGGGCGCTGCTGCGGCAACGAGCGGGGCCTGCATGGGCGGCGGCGTATAGGCAGCCGGCATGAACGACGCATCGCCTGCATCGCCGATCGGCGGCAGCTCCTGGTCAGCCGGGGCGGGAGCGGGCTGGGCCGGGGCCGGGGAGGCCAGGGCCATTGCGGGGGTCGCGGCAGGCTCGTTCCCGGCAAACCCGTTCGCCACCGGGGCGCCGCCCAGGGCCAGCTCGACCGGCTGGCCGGGGTCCTTGGCCATGCCGGGCACGGACAGCAGCGCCGCGATGCGCTGGCGATAGGCCTGCGGATGCGCTTGCTGCGCCCATTCGGCGATGCGATCGCCCAACTGGTCGGCCGGCACGTCCTCCGCCGCCATCAGCCGCGCTTCGCGCCACTGGCCGGCAAGAGCATAGGAATAGGCGAGGTTCTGGCGGACCTTGGCGGTGTTCTCCCCGCCGCGCAGCGCCTCGGTCAGGATCATCACGCCACGCTGCGGCTGGCCGGCAAGGGCGAAGGCGAGGCCGAGATCGCTCGGCGCGATGGCGCCCTGCCACCGGCCCAGCACCTTCAGCGCCTCGGCATCGCGCCCGTCCGCCGAAAGGGCGAGCGCCAGGCTGAGCGCGGTTTGCGGGCTGGCGTCGCCCAGCGTCAGCGCGTCGTCGAACGCGGCGGCGGCCGAGACGAAGCGCCCGGCATCGAGATAGGCCGCGCCCAGCGTGGCGCGATAGGCCGCATTGGCCGGATCGGCCAGCACGGCGGCTTCGGCATGGGCGATCGCGCTGTCATATCTGCCCTTCGCCATCGCCGCTTCCGCCTTGCTGGCGGACTGTGCGGCATGCGGGGTGGAGGAGGATGCGCAGCCGGTCAGCGCGGCGCCGGCCAGCGCGGTGGTCAACGCAAGGCCGATCAGCCTGCCGCCCCGGCCCCGACGGCCGGCGCCCTTGTCCAGATCCCTGCGATGCATTGTCGTTCCCCCAATCGGATTGTCTGGCCCGGTCACTTGCGCTTCACCTGCGCGGCGAGCGTTTCGAGCTCGGGCATGTCGGCCAGCAGGCGGTCGAGCGCTTCGGTGACGAGCTGCTGCGCGCTGCGGTTGCGGATCGTGCAGACGAGCCGCAGCCTGAGATGGCGCTCCGCGTCCAGGCGCAGGGTGAAGGCCGCGCGGCGGCCCTCCTCCAGCGCGGAGCGACGCGGCGGCTCGGCTTGCGCGGCGAACCGGCGTGCGATGTCGTCCTGCTGGCGGCGCACCTCCGGCAATTCGGCCGGCCCTTCGGGCGCGTTCGCGTCATCGGGCGCGGGCTTGAGGCGCAGGAGTTCGGCTGCCCGGCGTTCTTCCTGCTCGCCTTCTCCCTGCCTGCCTTCTCCCATGTCGTTCCAGCCCAGATCGTCGATCGGGCGGGCGGCGTCGCGCTCGAAGCCGGCGAGTGAAGGGTGCGGCCGCATGGCCGGCCGGGCCGCGCCCTTGCGGGCGAGGAGCGTGGGGCCGAGCGAGGCGAAGGACCTGGTTTCGTTCATCGCGCGCTCCTCAATGCTGGGTCACCCGGCGGCCGAAGCCGCCTGCGGGGCGATGCAGCCCCGGCGCCTGGGCGACGCTGCCCGGCGCGGCGAAGATCGTGCGGCGGAAGTTCTTTTCCAGCCGGTCGGCGATGTAGTTCCACAACGCGGCAATCTCGGTGGCGGACTTGCCGCCCGGATCCACTTCCATCACCGTGCGCCCGTCGATCATCGAGGCGGCGAAATCGGTGCGGTGATGCAGGGTGACCGGGGCCACCGTGCCATGTTGTGACAGCGCCACCGCCGCCTCGGACGTGATCCGCGCCTTGGGCGTGGCGGCGTTGACCACGAACACCAGCGGCTTGCCCGCACGCTCGCACAGATCGACCGTGGCGCCCACCGCGCGCAGGTCGTGCGGGCTGGGGCGGGTGGGGACGACGATCAGCTCGGCCACCGAGATCACCGACTGGATGGCCATGGTGATGGCGGGCGGCGTATCGATCACCGCGAGCTTGAAGCCCTGCTGGCGCAGCGTGGCGAGATCGTTCGCCAGCCGCGCCACCGTGGTCTGGGCGAAGGCGGGATAATCCGCCTCGCGCTCGTTCCACCAATCGGCCAGTGATCCTTGCGGGTCGATGTCGATCAGCACGACCGGGCCGGCGCCCGCGCGCTGGGCCTGCACCGCGAGGTGCCCCGACAGAGTGGTCTTGCCCGAACCACCTTTCTGCGATGCCAAAGCCAGAACGCGCAAGGCCGATCCCCCTGATCCATGCGCCGGGCGGGTATTCCCCTTGCGGCGCTTCCGGTGCCGGATCGCAGATCACGCCTAATTTTCGGTTAATGACCCTCGGAGGGACACATGGGATTTCGCGCTTTCCCGCGGGTTCGGTATGCCGCTTATGCTAACGGGGCGTTCACTATGTCGGGCTAGGTAAGGCGGCGGACCCCTGCCGGGGGCCCTCCCTCGGGGAACGGAGTGCGGAAGGTTATGATGAGGAAGCGGGCGATCCGCGGCACTTGCGGATTTCTGGCTGCGGCGGCCGCGCTGGGGCTGAACGCGCCGGCAATGGCGGACGTGAAGGCCGGCGTCGATGCCTGGAGCCGGGGCGACTATGCCGCGGCGGTGGCCGAATGGAAGGCGCCTGCGGAAGCCGGCGATCCCGACGCCATGTTCAATATGGGCCAGGCCTACCGGCTGGGCCGCGGGGTGCCGCAGGACAATGCCCGGGCGGAATATTACTACTCTCGCGCGGCCCAGCGGGGCCATCTCCAGGCGGCGGATGTCTATGGCCTGATGCTGTTCCAGTCGGGAAGGCGGGAAGCGGCGCTGCCCTATGTCCAGGATGCGGCGCGGCGGGGAGATCCGCGCTCGCAATATCTGCTCGGCATCGCCTACTTCAACGGGGACATCGTGGCGAAGGATTGGGTGCGCGCCTATGCGCTGCTTACCCTCGCCAACGGGCAGGGGCTGCCGCAGGCCGCACCGGCCATCGCGGAGATGGACCGCCACATACCCGTTGCCCAGCGCCAGCAGGCGGCCTCGCTCGCAGTGCGGATGCAGCAGGATGCCGACGCCGCCCGTGCCAGCGAGATGGCCGCGGCCGACCTCGCCATGACGGACCATGATGGGCCCGCCGCTGCGCCGCCGCGCCAGGCGGCCGCAGTGCCTCCGCCCGCTCCGCCTGCCCCCGCGCCTGCGCCCGCCTCCACGCGCCTGCCGCAGCCGATCCAGCAGGTCCCGGTCGAGCCTTCGGACACCGCCATTGCCGACGCGCAGGAGGCCGTGCGCCAGGCGCGGCTCGCCACCGGCACGGAAAGCCCGGCCGAGGCGGGGGCGGATTACGCCCGCCCGGCCGAGCCGACCCGCAAGCCTCCGGTGCAGGCTTCTGCCCCGCAGCGCACCCAACCGCCCGCCCAGAAGCCCGCAACGCCGCCGCCCTCGCAAGCGGCGGCTTCCGGCCCGTGGAAGGTCCAACTCGGCGCCTTCTCGGTCGCGGGCAATGCGGAGAAGCTGTGGAGCCAGCTCGGCTCCCGGCCCGAGCTTGCGGGCAAGAAACGCTTGCTTGTCCCCGCCGGAGGGCTGACTAAGCTGCTCGCGGGCGGCTTCGCGACCCAGGCGGAAGCGGCCGCGGCTTGCAGCAAGCTTAAGCAGGCCGGGCAGGCCTGCCTGGTGACGAAGTAGGGCCGGCGCGCTTCCCGCGCCCGCCTCGCGAATGAGGCTGGCGATGACGGAAGCAGCGCAGATCGGCGGAACGCAGCCTGCCGTCGGCGGCCCGGTGGCCGGGGCGGACCGGCTGGTCTCGCTCGATTTCATCCGCGGGATCGCGGTGCTGGGCATCCTGTTCGCCAATATCGTCGCCTTCGGCCATCCGATGCTCGCCTATGCCTGGCCGGGCGCGTTCCCCGCGCCGCCGGGCCCGGCGGACAAGGCGCTGTGGCTGGTCCAGTATCTGCTGATCGACGGCAAGATGCGCGGGCTCTTCACCCTGCTGTTCGGGGCGGGGATGGCCCTGTTCGTGGACCATGCGCTGGCGCGGGGTGCGTCGGCCTGGTTGCAGTTGCGCCGGCTCGCCTGGCTGATGCTGTTCGGCGTGATCCACTTCTTCCTGCTGTTCTGGGGCGACATCCTGTTCATCTACGCCTTTTCCGGCATGGTGGCGCTGCCGATGGTGCGGATGCAGGCAAGCGTGCTGCTGGCGGTGGGGATCGTGTGGTATCTGGTGGGTGGGCTGTTCTTCGCGCTGATGTTCGTCGGCGCGGTGCAACTGGAGCGCAGCGCGGAGCTTGCCCCCCAGGCTTACGAGACGCTGCAGGCGGACTGGCGGGAGCGCGAACGGGATGCCGCCGCCGAGCTCGCCGCCTTCCGCAAGGGCAACTATGCGGAAGAAGTGGCCTTCACCTGGCGCGCGCGGTCCCATGTGCTCAGCCAGTCCCCCACCTTCGCCTTGATCGAGACGGTGCCGCTGATGCTGATCGGCATGGCGCTTTATCGCTTCGGGATGTTCTCCGGCGGGCTCGATCCGGGCGCGATGCGCCGCTGGGGATGGGCCGGGGTGATCGCGGGCATCGCCCTTACCCTGCCGCTCGGCCTGTGGGCGGTGAGGGCGGGCTTCCCGCCCTATCTCACCGAATTCGTGTTCAACGCCGCGCCGCAGATACCGCGCCTGCCGATGGTGATCGGCCTTGCCGCGCTGCTCGCCCTGTGGGCGCCGCGCGCGGCTACCGGCCGGCTCGGCGGCCGCGTGGTCGCGGCGGGGCGGATGGCGCTCTCCAACTATATCGGCACCTCGATCGTGATGATGCTGGTGTTCCGCCATTGGGCCGGCGGCCTGTTCGGCGAGCTTGCCCGGCCCGCGCTGCTCGTGGTGGTCGCCCTGGGCTGGCTGACGATGCTCGCCTGGTCCCGCCCCTGGCTTGCCCGCTTCCGCTATGGACCGCTCGAATGGGCCTGGCGCTGCCTCACCTATGGCCGATTCTTTCCGCTGCGGCGGTGAGGATGCGTTTTTTGCCGCTTGCTAATGCAATCGACTCGCATTAACTCAGTGGCATGTACATCTGCATCTGCAACGCGATCCGGGAATGCGAGCTGCGCCAAGCGGCCCGTTGCCATCCCGGCGATCCGGATGCGGTGTACGAAAAACTGGGCAAACGCCCGCAATGCGGACAATGCCTGGACGAGGCTGCGGAGATCCTGATCGAAGAACGCGAGTCAGAAGCAGAAGTGGCTTTTGCCTCTGCCTGAGCGCGTTTAGGTCTACTACCGCAAATCACTCGCGAAACCGCAGAATTCTGCGGTTTTTTGCGCGTCTCCCCTTGTCATTGCGACTTTGGGGGCGCATTATTGCGCCATTCCTGAACAAGCAGAACAAGGTGCTCCATGAAGGGCGACGCGAAAGTCATCGAATTCCTCAACCAGGCTCTCACCAACGAGCTGACGGCGATCAACCAGTATTGGCTGCATTATCGCACGCTGAAGCACTGGGGCGTCTCCAAGCTCGCGGAGAAGGAGCGCGAGGAATCCATCGACGAGATGAAGCACGCCGACCAGCTGGCGGAGCGCGTGCTGTTCCTTGACGCGCTGCCCAACTTCCAGGCGATCAACCGTCTCAAGGTGGGCGAGACGGTGGAGGAGATCCTCAAGGCCGATCTGGCGCTGGAGATGGAGGCGATCCCGCTGTTGCGCGATGCGATCGAATATTCCGAAAGCGTGCGCGACTATGTCAGCCGCGAGATCTTCGAACGCATCCTCGAAAGCGAGGAGGAGCATGTCGATTTCCTGGAGACCCAGTTCGACATGATCGAGCGCATGGGCTTGCAGAACTACGTCCAGCTCAATAGCGAGGCCGCCGAAGATTGAGCAGGCGCCTCGCCTGCCGGCGAGGGAGCCCGGACTTGGACTACGAAGCGGAAATCCGTGCATTGTCGGAACGGCTGGCGGCCGTCGAGAAGCGCGCCCAGGCGGCGGAAGACCATCTCGCCATCGCCAATCTCCAGCGCATCTACGGCTATTACGTGGACAAGAGCCAGTGGGAGCAGGCGGCCGATCTGTTCGCGCGCGAGGCCACGCTGGAGATCAACGGGCGCGGCAAGTTCTTCGGGCACGAGCGCATCCGTGAATATATGCGTCATTTCGGCCCGCCGCCGCCCGGCCTGCTGATGAACCACATCCAGCTCCAGCCCGTCATCCATGTCGCGGAGGACGGGCGGACCGGCCGATGCCGCCTGCGCGCCCTGATCCAGGTCGGCCGCATGGGCGGCGAAGCCATGTGGGGCGAATGCATCTACGAGAACGAATATGTGAAGGAAGACGGGGTGTGGAAGATCGCCGTGCTCAAGTCATGGCAGACCTTCTACACCGATTTCGACCAGGGCTGGGCAAAGCACGCCATGCCGCTGCTGATGGATTTCGACGACCTCCCGCCCGACGAGAAGACCGAGCCCTATCCGGTCTATCCCGACTATTTCCTGCCCCCCTACCACTACCGCAACCCGGTGAGCGGGCGGGAATAGGCCTTGGGGCGGCTGAACCTTCCGCCTCTTTCGTCATGCCAGCGCAAGCTGGCATCTCGTTCGGCTGCACGCCGAGGCCCGAGACCCCAGCTTGCGCTGGGGTGACGAGAGTATCCGCTCGTCATTGCGAGGAGGCGAAGCCGACGCGGCAATCCAGGGCCCCACGCAACGGCCCTGGATTGGTTGGCCAAGGCCAGCTTCGCTTCCGCTGCGCTCGCAATGACGAAGCCGTGTGCAGGCTTCCCGCCCTCAATCCTTCTTCGCGAACGGGTTTTTGGGGCTTCTCAGGGTCAGCCGCACCGGCACGGAGCCGAAGCCCAGTTCCCGGCGGATGCCGTTCACCAGATAGCGGCGGTAGCTTTCCGGCAGCGAATCCAGCCGGGTGCCGAAGATCACGAAGGTCGGTGGGCGGGTCTTGATCTGGGTGATGTAGCGCAGCTTGATCCGCCTGCCGCCGGGGGCGGGCGGGGGATTGGCGGAGAGCGCGTCGTCGAACCAGCGGTTGAGCCCGGCGGTCGGCACGCGGCGGCTCCAGGCGGCGCGCAGCTCGAAGGCGCCCGCCAGCATCGCGTCCAGCCCCTTGCCGGTGCGGGCGGAGACGGAGAACAGCGGCACCCCGCGCGCCTGCGCCAGCCCTTCGTTCAGCGCCTCGCGGATGCCGTTGAACAGGGCGGAAGCGTCTTCCGCCACGTCCCACTTGTTGATCGCGATCATCAGCGCGCGGCCTTCCTGCAGCACCATGTCGGCGATCTTGAGGTCCTGGTGCTCGAGCCCCTTGGTCGCGTCGAGCAGCAGCACCACCACCTCGGCGAAGTCGATCGCACGGCGGGCATCGGCCACCGAGAGCCTTTCCAGCTTTTCGACGACCCGGGCCTTCTTGCGCATGCCGGCGGTGTCGATCAGGCGGATTTCGCGTGCCTCGCCCGTCTTCGGGTCGGTCCATTGCCAGTCCACCGCGATCGAATCGCGGGTGATCCCGGCCTCCGGGCCGGTCAGCAGCCGGTCCTCGCCCAGCAGGCGGTTGATGAGGGTGGACTTGCCCGCATTGGGCCGCCCGACGATGGCGAGCTTGAGCGGGCCTTTCAGCACGCCTTCCTCGTCTTCCTCCTCCGCCCCGGCTTCCTCCGCTTCGGAAGCTTCGTGATCGCCGATCAGCGGCAGCAGCGCCTCGAACAGGTCGCCCATGCCTTCGCCATGCTCGGCCGAGAGCGCCACCGGCTCCCCGAAGCCGAGCGAGAAGGCCTCGAACAGGCCGGCATCGCCGGCGCGGCCTTCGGCCTTGTTGGCCAGCACCACCACCGGCACGTCCTGCTCGCGCAGCCAGCGGGCGATCTCCTCGTCCAGCGGGGTGAGGCCCGCGCGCGCGTCGATCGTGAACAGCGCCGCGTCCGCACCTTGCAGCGACACTTCCGTCTGCGCCCGCATCCGGCCCGGCAGGGTGGCCGGATCCTCGTCCTCCCAGCCGGCGGTGTCGACGATGGTGAAGTCCAGCCCCAGCAGATGCGCCTCGCCGAAGCGGCGGTCGCGCGTCACGCCGGGCTGGTCGTCCACCAAGGCGAGCTTCTTGCCCACGAGCCGGTTGAACAGCGTCGATTTGCCCACATTGGGGCGGCCGATGATGATGACCTGCGGAAGCTTTGCGGACGCCATGCGCCGGCAGGTGGCGCGCGAGCGCGAGAAAGGCAAGCGAAAGCGCCAAACCCTAACCGGGCGTTAACCATTACCGGAAAGCCAAGGATAACCTTGTGGCACGATCCTTCGTTTCATGTGGGGACAAATATCGAAATTCGCCGCCGTTTCGGCGCTGGCTTTCGCGGCCACGCCTGCGCTGGGCGAGCGGGTCGCCGATTTCGGCAAAGGCGGCGGCTCCGGCGCGGAGCTGACTTACCTGCAATGCGTGCCTTATGCGCGGCAGGTCTCGGGCATCCAGATATTCGGCGATGCCTTGACCTGGTGGGATCAGGCGGAAGGGCGCTACAAGCGGGGCACCCGGCCCAAAGTGGGCGCGGTGATGGCGTTCCACCCCCACGGCAACATGCGGCTGGGCCACGTGGCGGCGGTGAGCAAGGTGGTCAATTCGCGCACGGTGCTGCTGCGCCATGCCAACTGGTCGCCGATCGACGGCCGGCGCGGGCAGATCGAGGACGATGTCCGCGCGGTGGACGTTTCGGAGAACAACGACTGGAGCCGGGTGCGCGTGTGGTACGATCCGATCCAGTCGCTGGGCGGCACGGCCTGGCCGGTGGACGGCTTCATCTACAACGAGCGGGTGGACGGCAGGAAAGCCGCTTCGGCAAAGCCTTCAAAACCCCGGCGCGACATCATCGGCGAGATCATCGCGAGGAGCAGGGGGTAAGGTTCTTCCCCGGGCCGAAGGCCTGAGGATCTCGGAGCCCCTCAGGCCTTCGCCACCGGCGGATTCTCGCCCAGATCCTCGTACCAGGCTTCGACCGGGCCGTTGAGCTTCAGCAGCAGCGGGTTGCCCTTGCGGTCCATCGTCCGGCCGGCCTGGACCTTCACCCAGCCTTCGGAAATGCAATATTCGTCCACATTGTTGCGGACCACGCCCTTGAAGCGGATGCCGATGCCGCGCTGGAGCTTGTCGGCGTCGAAATGCGGGCTCAGCGGGCTGATCGCCAGCCGATCGGGCGGAACGTCCGCGCCGGCGGAGGGGGTGGCGGCCTGCTCGGCGGGAGCCTGTTCGGGAATGTCTTCGTCGCTCATGCGCGGCGCTTAGGCAGCGAACGCGCGAAAATCAATCGCCTGGCCTGCTCCGTTCGATGGAAGGGCTGGCCGTTCCGCTTGCCCTTTTCGCCGGGCCCTTATAAGGGCGCTTCCCTGTTTCTTCGCAGGCCGCAAGCCTGCACCTTCGCTGGGCCGCGGGCGTGGCGGAACTGGTAGACGCGCTGGATTTAGGTTCCAGTATCGCAAGATGTGGGGGTTCGAGTCCCTTCGCCCGCACCAGTTCCCCTGTTCCGGGCCTTGCTCGGCATGAGTTTGATCGAAAAGGCTAAAGTCGAAAAATGCAGATCGTCGAGACCGCAAATGAGGGCCTGAAGCGCGCCTATACGCTCACGATTTCCGCCGGGGACATCGCCGCGCGGATCGAGAATGAGGTGAAGAAGATCGCCCCGCAGGTCCGTATGCCCGGCTTCCGCCCCGGCAAGGTGCCCGTGAACCTGGTGAAGAAGATGCACGGCGATGCGCTGCATGCCGATGCGCTGAACAGCACGATTCGCGAATCGGTGGACGGGCTGATCGCGGAGAAGAAGCTCCGCCCGGCGCTGCAGCCGAAGATCGAGCTGGGCACCGGCTATGAGCAGGGCAAGGATGCCGAGCTGGCGGTGGAGCTGGAAGTGCTGCCCGACATCGAGGCGCCTTCGATCGAAGGGCTGAAGCTCGAAAAGCTGGTCGTGCCCGTCACCGACGCGCAGGTGGAAGAGGCGGTGGCCCGCCTCGCCAGCAACCAGAAGAGCTACAAGGACGCGCCGAAGACGAAGAAGGCCGCCGAAGGCGACCAGGTGATCATCGATTTCACCGGCAAGCTCGACGGGGTGGAATTCGAAGGCGGCAAGGCCGAAGGCGCACCGCTGGTGATCGGCTCCGGCCAGTTCATCCCCGGCTTCGAGGAGCAGCTCGCGGGCGTGAAGACGGGCGACGAGAAGACCATCACCGTGACCTTCCCGGCCGATTATCCGGCCGAGAACCTCAAGGGCAAGGAAGCCACCTTCGACATCACCGTGCAGCAGGTGAAGGTCGAGGAAGAGACCAAGGCGGACGAGGATTTCGCCAAGTCGCTCGGCCTCGAAAGCCTCGACAAGCTCAAGGAACTGCTGCGCGGCCAGCTCGAGCAGGAGACCGCCGGCCTCACCCGCACGCAGATGAAGCGCGGCCTGCTCGATCAGCTGGCCAAGGACCATGATTTCGCGGTGCCGCCGAGCATGGTGGAGGCGGAGTTCCAGCAGATCTGGGCCCAGCTCCAGCAGGAAGCCGCGCGCGAGGAAGATCCGGAGGCCGCCCGCGCCGAGATCGAGGCCGAGAAGGACGACTACCGCCGGATCGCCGAGCGCCGCGTGCGTCTCGGCCTGCTGCTGTCGGAGATCGGCCAGGCCAACGGCGTGGAAGTCAGCCGCCAGGAAATGGAGATGCTGATCCGCCAGGCGGCGCAGCAGTATCGCCAGGAAGACCGCCAGCGTTTCGTGGATTACGTGGTGAATGACGCGATGGCCCAGGCCCAGCTCCGCGCGCCGCTCTATGAGGACAAGGTGGTCGACTTCCTGTTCGACAAGGCCGAGGTCACCGAGCGCGAAGTGACGCGCGAGGAACTGGAAGCCGCGATCGAGGCGGAAGAAGGCGAGGCCGCCCCCGCCGCGAAGGCGAAGCCGGCCGCGAAGAAGGCCGCTCCGGCCAAGAAGGCGGCCGCCAAGGCGGAACCGGCCAAGGAAGCCGAGCAAAAGCCGGCGGCCAAGAAGGCTCCCGCGAAGAAGGCGGCTGCCGCGAAGGCCGACGACGCCCCGGCCGCCGAGAAGGCCCCTGCCAAGAAGCCGGCGGCGAAGAAACCCGCCGCCAAGAAGGCTGCTGCGAAGGACTGAGGCCGGTTACCCTTCTCACGCGGAGGGGAAAGCTCCATCCTCGCTGGGGTGACGAGACTATCCTCGTCATTGCGAGGAGGCGCAGCCGACGCGGCAATCCAGGCCCCCATGCAACTGCCCTGGATTGCCGCGTCGGCTGCGCCTCCTCGCAATGACGACGGGGAAGGTTCGGGTTCCCACCCATCTCTCAGCACACGTCGATCCGATAGCCCGCTTCCGCCTTGCGCACCAGCAGCCTGCGGCCGGGCCGTTCTCCCGCCGTGCCTGCCGGGACGAAGCCGATCCGCTCCAGCAGCGCCCAGGAGCGGCGGTTGTCCGAATGGCATTCCGCCACGATCCGGCGGTCGGGGTTGAGCGAGGCGAGTTGCGCCGTCACCGCGCGCAGAGCCTCGGTCGCCAGCCCCTTGCCGCGGGCGGTGGCGGCGAACCAGTAGCCGATCTCGATCGCGCGTTCCCGCTTCTCATGCACGCCGATCACGCCGAGCAGTGTCGCCCCCTCCGGGCTGCGCACGGCAAGGAAGCGGTCTTCCCGCGTGGAGCCCACGATCAACGCTCGTGCGTCGGCCAGCGTGAACGGCTCGGGCAGGAAATGGACGCGCTCGGTGACGCTGGCGTCGGTGATCGACTGCAGCGCGGCGGCATCCTCAATCTGCAGCGGATCGATCCTGCATCGCGGAGTCCGGATCGGGTCGAGAGGTATGGTCATGGGCTGGCTCCGATAGGGCCGCCGCGAAAGGAAGGATGGTGCCTGGATGACCATTCGCCCCGAACACGGCGGCGATGGTCACGATTGATGACGACATGCCGCTCCCTAAAGGAAGCGCCAATAATTCCGGTGCGAAAGAGTGCGAATCTCGGTCATCGCCGCCCCTTTGCCACAGGCCGAGGCAGGAGGGAAGGCGGTGAATGTTTCCTCCCTTCGCGGGAAGGGGCCGGTAACTGTCCCACCGCCTAAAGGTTAACCCCCTTGAACATCGCGCCGCCAGTCGCGACATAGGCGCCGCGAATTCATCTCAAGAGGATTTTCCATGATCGATCTGCTCGGCCACACCGGCGAAACCTACGGCACCCAGGGGCAGTTCACCCGCGATCCGGTCACCGGGGCGCTGGTGCCCGTGGTCGTCGAGCAGACCAGCCGCGGCGAACGCAGCTTCGACATCTTCAGCCGCCTGCTGCGCGAACGCATCGTGTTCGTCACCGGCCAGGTGGAGGACAACATGGCCTCGCTGATCGTGGCCCAGCTGCTGTTCCTGGAAAGCGAGAACCCTTCGAAGCCGATCAGCATGTACATCAACTCGCCCGGCGGGGTGGTGACGGCCGGCATGGCGATCCACGACACGATGCAATACATCAAGCCGCGCGTCTCCACGGTCTGCGTGGGGCAGGCGGCCTCGATGGGCAGCTTCCTGCTTTGCGCGGGCGAGCCGGGGATGCGCATCGCGCTGCCCAATGCGCGGATCATGGTCCACCAGCCTTCGGGCGGCGCGCAGGGCATGGCGTCGGACATCGAGATCCAGGCGAAGGAGATCCTGCGCATCCGCAGCCGGATGAACGAGCTTTACGTGAAATATACCGGCCAGAGCCTGACCGACATCGAGAAGGCGATGGACCGCGACACCTTCCTCGAGGCGGAAGAGGCGAAGCAGTTCGGCATCGTGGACAAGGTGTTCGAATCGCGGCCCGAGAACGAGACCACGGGCGAGGAAGGCGGATCGGGCGGGGCGCCGGAATAGGCCGGTCTGCCGCATGACTGTAGCATTTTGGCAACCCTGTCGCTTCAGTCGCCCGCAAGGCGGGACGTCGTATAGGGGTTGCATTGATTATCGGAACCGCCGGGCTACACTCGGTGGCGAATCCCCATCGTGCCCGGGCGTCCCCGGCACGCCGGCGGGATCGGGAATGAAGGCATGACCAAGTTGAGCGGATCGGATTCCAAAAGCACTCTCTACTGCAGTTTTTGTGGGAAATCGCAGCATGAGGTGCGCAAGCTCATTGCGGGGCCGACCGTGTTCATCTGCGATGAATGCGTCGAGCTGTGCAATGACATCATCCGCGAGGAAACCAAGGCCGGCATCGCCGGCAAGAAGGATGGGGGCGTCCCCACGCCGAAGGAAATCTTCGCCACGCTGAACGATTATGTGATCGGGCAGGACCGGGCGAAGCGCGTCCTCTCGGTCGCGGTGCACAACCACTACAAGCGGTTGAAGCACAGCGGCAAGGCGGGCGATGTGGAACTCGCCAAGTCCAACATCCTGCTGGTGGGCCCCACTGGCTCGGGCAAGACGCTGCTGGCCCAGACGCTGGCCCGCACCTTCGACGTGCCCTTCACCATGGCCGACGCCACCACGCTGACCGAGGCGGGCTATGTGGGCGAGGATGTGGAGAACATCATCCTCAAGCTGCTGCAGGCGAGCGACTACAATGTCGACAAGGCGCAGCAGGGCATCGTCTATATCGACGAGATCGACAAGATTACCCGCAAGGCGGAAAATCCCTCCATCACCCGCGACGTGTCGGGCGAAGGTGTGCAGCAGGCGCTACTCAAGCTGATGGAAGGCACCACCGCCAGCGTTCCGCCGCAGGGCGGGCGCAAGCATCCGCAGCAGGAATTCCTGCAGGTGGACACCACCAACATCCTGTTCATCTGCGGCGGCGCTTTCGCCGGGCTCGACAAGATCATCGCCGACCGCCTGCAGAAGCGCTCGATCGGCTTCGGCGCACATGTCGCCGATCCGGAAAAGCGCAAGGTGGGCGAGCTGCTGCAGATGAGCGAGCCGGAAGACCTGCTGAAATTCGGCCTGATCCCCGAATTCGTCGGCCGCTTGCCGGTGATCGCCACGCTGAACGATCTCGACGTGCCGGCGCTGGTGCAGATCCTCAAGGAGCCGAAGAACGCGCTGATCAAGCAGTATCAGAAGCTGTTCGAGCTGGAGGACGTCCAGCTCACCTTCACCGACGACGCGCTGGTGGCGATTGCGGAGAAGGCGATCAAGCGCAAGACCGGCGCGCGCGGATTGCGCTCCATCGTGGAAGGCATCCTGCTCGACACCATGTTCGACCTCCCCTCCATGGAAGGGATCACCGAAGTGGTGGTGGACAAGGACGTGATCGACGGCCGCAAGGAACCGGTGCGCGTGCTTGGCGGCGACAAGAAGGAAGAAGAAGCGGCGTAAAATCCTCCCTGTTCGGCAAGGCCGAATGGGGAAGGGGACCACCCGCGCAGCGGGTGGTGGTGTAGGCTTGCGGTTGCGGATCTTGGGCCTTTGCCGCCGCCGCCTGAGACCCCAGCTTTCGCTGGGGTGACGAAAAAACGTCAATCCACGGCGCGTTTGCGAACGATAGTCAAATCCTCGTATCGCTTTCCAGCGCGCAGTCGGCGCCGCCGGTTTCCACCTGCACCGTGGCGTGGTGGATGCCGAAGCGGTGGTCCAACTCGTGCGCGATGTCGTGGAGGAAGGCGTCGCCCGGATGGCCGGCGGGCATCACCAGATGGGCGGTGAAGGCGGTTTCGGTGGTGCTCATCGGCCAGATATGGAGATCGTGCACCGCCGCCACGCCCGGCAGGGAGGCCAGCCAGGCGCGCACGGCGGCATCGTCGATCCCTTCGGGCACGGCCAGCAGGCCCATCTTCACGCTGTCCTTCAGCAGGCCCCAGGTGCCCCAGGCGATCACGCCGACGATGACGAGGCTGGTGAGGGGATCGATCCAGGTTTTCCCGGTGAGCAGGATCAGCAGCCCGGCCACCACCACTCCCACCGAGACCAGCGCGTCCGCCGCCATGTGCAGGAAGGCGCCGCGAATGTTGATGTCGTGCTTGCGCCCGCCCATGAACAGCAGGGCGGTGGCGGTGTTGATGACCACGCCGACCCCGGCGACCACGATCATCGTGATCCCTTCCACTTCGGCGGGAATGACGAAGCGCCGCAGGGTCTCGATCAGGATCGCGCCGATGGCGACCAGCAGCAGCCCCGCATTGGCCAGCGCGGCCAGGATCGAGCTGGACTTGAAGCCGTAGGTGAAGCGCGCCGAAGGCGGGCGGGCGGTCATCACCGCCGCGCCCCAGGCGATCAGCAGAGACAGCACGTCGGACAGGTTGTGCCCGGCATCGGCGACCAGCGCCATCGAGCCCGAGAGCAAGCCATAGGCCGCTTCCACCACCACGAAGCCGGTATTGAGCACCACTCCGATCAGGAAGGCGCGGCCATAGCTCGCCGGGGCATGGCTGTGCCCGTGACCGTGCCCGTGGGCATGATCGTGCCCGTGATGCGCGTGGCCGTGATGGGAATGCCCGGCGCCCATCAGTCGTACACGCAGGCGTCCAGCCCGTCGCGCCGGACCGCGCCGATACGCCCGGCGATGATGTTGCCGTAGCGGCGGGTGAAGCCGCTGGGGCTCACTGCCGCGCGCTGCTTGGGGAGGGGGAGCACGGCGGCGATGCGCGCTGCCTCGTTGCGGGTGAGCCGCGCGGCCGAATGCCTGAAGTAACGCTGCGCCCCCGCTTCCGCGCCATAGGTGCCGATCCCCGTTTCCGCGACGTTGAGATAGACCTCCATGATCCGGCGCTTGCCCCAGATGCTTTCGATCAGCAGGGTGAACCAGGCCTCCAGCCCCTTGCGGAAATAGCCGCCGCCCTGCCACAGGAACACGTTCTTGGCGGTCTGCTGGCTGATGGTGGAGCCGCCCCGGATGCGCCCGCCCCGCGCGTTGCGCTCCATCGCCTTCTCGATCGCCTGGTAGTCGAAGCCGTCATGGCTGCAGAACTTGCCGTCCTCCGCGGCGATCGCGGCGGAGACCATGTTGCGGTCGATCCGGCTGAGCGGCGTCCAGTCCTTGGTGATGCCGTTGCCGTCCAGCAGCATCGTCATGGTCACGGGCGGAGGAACGAAACGATAGATTATCACCAGCCCCACGCTGACGATCAGGAACCAGACGAACGCCATCACGATGAATCGCAGCACGCGGGTGGCCATGGCCGGGGTGTAGCCGATGAGGGCGCGGGTGGGAATGGCGGGGATGATCCGCGCAGCAACATTCCCTCCCGCGAGGGGCCCGGCCGCGGCTCAGGCGGCCGGGAGAAGCCTTTCGGTGGCGATGCGCTGCATCGCCTTCTGCAGCTTCTCGAAGGCGCGCACCTCGATCTGGCGGATGCGTTCGCGGCTCACGTCATATTGCTGGCTCAGCTCTTCCAGCGTCTGCGGATCGTCGGTCAGCCGCCGCTCGATCAGGATGTGCTTTTCCCGCTCGTTGAGGCTGTCCATCGCCTCTTCCAGCATCTCGTGGCGCATCTGCGCCTCTTCCGCCTCGGCCACGGTTTCGTCCTGCAGCGGGCGGTCGTCCGCCAGCCAGTCCTGCCATTGGCCGGAGCCTTCCTCGTCCCCGCGCAGCGAGACGTTGAGCGAGGCATCCCCGCCCAGCATCATGCGCCGGTTCATGTTGATCACTTCCTGCTCGGGCACGCCCAGATCATCGGCGATCTTCTTCACATCGTCGGGATGGAGGTCGGTATCCTCATAGGCGTCGAGATTGCGCTTCATCCGCCGCAGGTTGAAGAACAGCTTCTTCTGCGCCGCGGTGGTGCCCATCTTGACCAGGCTCCAGCTGCGCAGGATGAACTCCTGGATGGAGGCCTTGATCCACCACATGGCGTAAGTCGCCAGGCGGAAGCCGCGATCGGGCTCGAACTTCTTCACGCCCTGCATCAGGCCCACATTGCCTTCCGAGATCAGGTCGGACAGCGGCAGGCCATAGCCCCGATAGCCCATGGCGATCTTCGCCACGAGGCGCAGGTGGCTGGTCACCAGCTGGGCGGCAGCTTCCGGATCCTCATGCTCCGCATAGCGCTTGGCGAGCATATATTCCTGCTCCGCCGTCAGCACCGGGAACTTCTTGATCTCGGCGAGATAGCGGTTGAGGCTCTGCTCCCCGCTCAGCGCCGGGACGGAGAGGGTCCGGTTCCTGTTGGTCTTCTCGGTCAATTTCCCAATACCTTTCAAAATGTCGACCGCCTGTTCGCGGAACCCCTGATGGGCATCCCGCAGGGCACGGCCACTTGCCCCCTGTTCTCTTCTAGCCGAAAATCGCGCCGCATAGGGCGCATTTCGTCGATTTCAACGAGCGGTTTCGTCGATCAGTTCCCTCATATCGGCCGGCAGCGGGCTTTCGAAACGCAGTCTTTCCCCGCTGACCGGATGGATGAAGCCCAGCACGGCGGCATGGAGGGCCTGACGGTGGAATCCGAGCCTTGCCAGCAGGGGGCGGAGCTTCGCGTTGGAGCGTCCATAGACAGGGTCCCCCAATAGCGCATGGCCGATTGACGCCATGTGAACGCGGACCTGATGCGTGCGCCCCGTTTCCAGCCGGCATTCCACCAGCGCACAATTATCCAGCAATACCAATGTCTTGTAATGGGTGACGGCATGCTTGCCCCGGCTCGATCCGTCGGGGATCACGGCCATCTTCTTGCGGTTCGCGTCGGAGCGGCCGAGTCGCGCGCGAATCGCGCCCGAAAGCGGCTGCGGATGGCCGTTCACCACCGCCAGATAGGCCCGCTCGATCGAATGGTCGGCGAACTGTTTCGCCAGCCCTTCATGAGCCGTGTCGCTCTTGGCGACGACCAGCAAGCCCGATGTGTCCTTGTCGATCCGGTGGACGATTCCCGGCCGGGCGACCCCGCCGATCCCCGACAGCTGCCCCCGGCAGTGATGCAGCAGGGCGTTGACCAGCGTTCCGTCCGGATTGCCGGCCGCGGGATGGACGACGAGGCCGGCGGGCTTGTCCACCACGATCAGGTGCTCGTCCTCGAACACCACTTGCAGCGGAATGTCCTGCGCCCGGGCTTCCGCCGCGGCTGCCGGGGGGATGTCCAGCGTATAGGCCATGCCGGGCGCCGCCTTGGCCGAACCGCTCGCGGCGGGCCTGCCGTCCAGCGTCACGCGCCCTTGCGCGATCAGCGCCTTCACCCGCTCGCGCGAAAGCCCCGTCGCGAGGCTGAGCGCCTTGTCCAGCCGCTCCGCGCTGTCCAGGATGCCACTGACGATCGCCCCGTCCCCCATGCCGGGAATGTGGGGATCGGCGGGGGTTTTCTCAAGATGGTTATATCGCTTGCGGACGTGCCGAGGATTGACGGTTTTCTCGTCACCCCAGCGAAAGCTGGGGTCTCGGGCAGAAGCGCGCAAAGGCCCGAGATGCCAGCTTTCGCTGGCATGACAAAAAGGGGATGTTTGGAGTCGATAAAGGTCGTTTGGTTGGGTGATACCCCTCCACCACCGCCTTTGGCGCCGCCCCCCTCCCCCAAGGGGGGAGGATTGGAGGCGCCTCTCAATGGCTCCGCCGAGGATGGAATGACGCGGGAAGGGAAACCGGATAGGGATGCCCTCCATGGCCTTAGAGATCACCAGGCAGGCCCTCCAGGCCATGGCGGCCGCGGCCGCCCGCGCCGCGCCGCATGAGGCCTGCGGCCTCTTGATCGGCCGGGGTATCCGCGTCACCGAGGCGCGGCCCGCGGCCAATGTCGCGCCCGATACGCCACGGCGGTTCGAGATCGATCCGCAGGCCCTGATCGATGCTCATCGCGCCGAGCGGGGCGGGGGGCCGGAACTGCTCGGCTATTTTCACTCCCACCCTTCCGGCCCGCCCGAACCTTCCGCGACCGATCGTGAAATGGCCCCGGGTGACGGCAAGCTGTGGGCTATCGTCGGCCAGGGCACGATCCGTTTCTGGCGTGACGGGAAAGAGGGGTTCGAGCCGCTTTCCTATATGGCGATTGATGGTTAAGGAGGCGGCTTCACGTCTGTCCCGTTAAGCTTCATCCCCGAGTAACTGAATGACCATTTCCGCCGTCGACCTTGCCAGCCTGCTCTGCTCGCGCCTGTGCCACGACCTGCTGAGCCCGGTGGGGGCGCTGACCAACGGGCTGGAACTGCTGTCCGAAGAGAAGGATCCGGACATGCGCGCCCGCTGCTTCGAGCTGCTGGAGCAGAGCGCGAGGATCTCCACCGACAAGCTCCGGTTCTTCCGCCTCGCTTTCGGCGCCGCGGGTGGTTTCGGCGAGATGGTTTCGGTGGAGGAGCCGCATGCCCTGATCGCCGCGCTGGTGGGCGACAATGGCCGGATCGCGCTCAATTGGGTGGTCGGGTCGCAGAGCCTGCCCAAATCGGCGGTGAAAGTGCTGCTCAATCTCTCCGCGATCGGGATCGAGGCGCTGCCGCGGGGCGGCACGCTGGACATCGGGGCCGAAGTGCGGGGCACTGCCTGCGAGATCGTGGTGCGCGCGGCAGGCGGGCGCATCGCGTTCGACCAGAATGTGGGCAAGGCGCTGCAGGGCACTCTGCCGGTGCAGGAATTGTCCAGCCGCACCGCGCCCGCGCATATGATCCATCTGCTCGCGGCCGAATGCGGTGGCGGGCTGCAGCATGCGCTGACCGCCGATGCACTGGTGATGGGCGCAGTGCTGCCTGTGGGATGAACGCGGCTCCGGCTTGAAATCCCCGCGCGGGCAAGGGAAGATAGGCCTTCGACACGGAGACCGGATTGAACGAACTCGTCCATCGCGAAGCGCCGTCTCCCAACTGGAACGAACGCCGGCTTCCGATCTCGATGGTGGTGCTGCATTATACGGGGATGCGCAGCGGAGCCGAAGCGCTGGAGCGGATGCGCGATCCCAGGGCGGAGGTTTCGGCCCATTACATGATCGAGGAGGACGGCACCGTCTTCCGCCTCGTGCCGGAGGAAAAGCGCGCCTGGCATGCCGGCCGCTCCTACTGGCGCGGGGTGACCGACGTGAATTCCGCCGGCATCGGGATCGAGCTGGTCAATCCCGGCCATGAGTGGGGCTACCGTCCTTTCACCGACGCGCAGATGGATTCGCTCGTCCCCCTGCTGGCCGACATGGTGAGGCGGCATGACATCCCGCGCGCCAATGTGGTCGGCCATTCGGACGTCGCCCCCGCGCGCAAGGAGGATCCGGGCGAGCTGTTCGAATGGGAGACGCTGGCCCGCCACCATCTCGCCCTGCCCACGCCGAAAGTCACGCTGGGCACGCCGTTCCCCAATGACGGGGCGTTCTTCCTCGCGCTCGAACGCTTCGGCTACGACATTTCGGACGGGCGCGCCGCGGTGAAGGCGTTCCAGCGCCGGTGGCGCCCGGCCAGGATCGATGGGGAAGTCGATGGGGAGATCGGCGCGATGCTGTTCGCCCTGCTGCTCGACCGGGATCGCGGGCACGCGAGATAGGCGGTTCCTTTCCGCTTGCAGGCCGTGCTATGCGGGCCCCGCCAGGGGGCCGGGCGGCCGCGTCGCGTCCGGCTTGCCGGATGCGCCGAGGAAAGTCCGGGCTCCACGAAACGAGGGTGGCGGGTAACGCCCGCCGGGTGAGGGACTTCCGAGCATGTCGGAGTCCCGAGCCCAGGGAAAGTGCCACAGAAAGCAAACCGCCGATGGCCCTTCGGGGCACAGGCAAGGGTGAAAGGGTGCGGCAAGGGCGCACCGGGGGCCTGGCAACAGGTTCCGCACGGCAAACCCCACCCGGAGCAAGACCGAATAGGGGTGGCGCGCCGGGCAACCGGCAGGCCGGTTTCGAGCCGAGCCGCCCGGGTTGGTCGCTGGAGCGGCGGAGCGATCCGTCGCCGAGAGGAATGGCCGCCATCGCGGATACGGTCCCGCCTGGGATACCGTCCGCGATACAGAACCCGGCTTACAGGCCCCCTGGCATATCGGCGCGATCGAGGCTTCCCCATCCTCCCCCTTGGGGGAGGAGGCAGCCCGCAGGGCTGACGGAGGGGGCTCTCCTATCGAAGGCGCCAGCCAACGGAGGTGGGGAGGTTGGTCGTTGTTTCACGCGGAGACGTTTGCAAACGCGCCGTGGATCGAGGCTTTTCCTCGTCACCCCGGCGAAAGCTGGGGTCTCAAGCGGTTGCGT
>Ga0164243_10001404_pt1 | contig 40941 bp, 30 predicted proteins | sample OricompcompostOP_FD_108781 | JGI IMG/M metagenome (GOLD analysis project Ga0164243, IMG submission 108781) | Organic Plus compost microbial communities from Emeryville, California, USA - Original compost - Organic plus compost (OP) | ecosystem: Engineered > Solid waste > Mixed feedstock >... | reverse complement strand
CGATCGTCGCAGCCTCGCTGGTGCCGCCGAACCGCCGTGCCGGCGCGGTCGCGGCAATGTTCATGGGGCTCACCGTCGCCAATGTGGTGGGCGTGCCGCTCGCCGCCTGGGCCGGCGACCAGCTTGGCTGGCGCGCGTCCTTTTGGGGCATCGCCGGACTCGGTCTGGTGACGATGGCGGCGCTCCGCCTCACGCTGCCGACGATGCCCGCGCCGAAGGGCGGCGACATGGCAGCCGAGCTGCGCGTCCTGACGCGCGGCCCCGTGCTGGCGGCGCTGGCGCTGACCGTGATCGGCTCCAGCGCCATGTTCACGGTTTTCACCTATGTCGCGCCGATCCTGCGTGAGGAGACGGGCGCCTCGCTCGGCTTCGTGACGGCCATGCTGGTCACCTACGGCCTGGGGTTGACGGTGGGGAACTGGCTGGGCGGCAAGTTCGCCGATCGCTCGGTGGACCGCACGCTGATCGTCACCCTGGGCTCGCTCTCCGCGGTCCTGGTCGCGCTGGCGATGCTGATGCAGCATGCGGCGCCTACAGCAGTGCTGGTGTTCCTGTGGGGCGTGGCGAGCTTCGCGCTGGTGCCGCCGCTTCAGCTGCGCGTGATGACCGCAGCTGCCGAGGCGCCCAATCTCGCCTCTTCGGTGAACATCGGCGCATTCAATCTGGGCAATGCGCTGGGAGCGGCGCTGGGCGGCGCAGTGATCGCCGCCCGGCTCGGCTATCCCGCAGTCGCGCTTGCGGGCGCGGCGACTTCGGTGCTGGGATTGGCAGCGGTGCTGATGGCCGACCGCGCCTCCCGCCGCGTCGAGGGCCGGCCCGCGCTCTAATGTGCGGGATAAGCCGGAGCGCAATCGCCCACATTGACGAGCAGGGCCCAGCCGTGGCAATCGGCAGCGGGTCGCGGGTGTAGCTCAATGGTAGAGCAGAAGCTTCCCAAGCTCCCGTTTTTCGCAGTTTTCTGCCGTTTCTGCTGTAAACCACGCTCAAAAGGCGCCTATTCGTTTCAATAGCTTACGGATCGCCTGTAAACCACCGAGTGATTGGAAAGACGACGCGAATCCTTGGGCATGGTGGGGCCTCCGCTAGGTGGACCCGCGTCGATCAGGGAAAGGGATGATCTCCGCCGCGCCCTGACCCACGGGATGGCGCATGTCCTCTCGCGCCTTGAGGGAAACCACTTCAGCCACATCCCGCTCGAACCATCCACGCGGCAGTCCGCAGAGGGTCTCGACGTCGGATGCGGAGATCGTGAACTCGGTTGACAGAAGATCGGCTTTCCCGCGTACGCCATTCTCAACGATCAGGTTGAGGCTGTCGCGTAGAGCCTTGGGCGTGGGAACGGGCCAGTGCTGGTCGAGCGGCTCGCCTTTCGACCAGCCTTTTGCGGAATAAAGTTTGTAGAGCTGCCGAGAGTAGTCCTCCGGAATCACCTCCAGATCGGCGAGGCGCTTGATCTGCGCCTTTATCGAGACCCGCCACCGCTCCTTCAGGCTGGTCAACATAGCGAGCGAAGGGTGCCGGACTTCGTGCGGGTAGGTAGAGGAAGGCATAAGGAATGCGCTGCCGAGGCGGAACGCCTGCTGCTCGATCATGCGCAGGTTGGCTTGGAATTCCTCCTCCGGGACCGATTGGTGTAGCACAGCGTGCGCGAGCTCATGCGCGGCGTCCATTTGGCGCCGGGGGAATGACATCTTGTCGGTCGCCAATAGCACGTGTGGACGCCCATCGATCGGCGACCAGCTGCACAGACCGTCCAGCTTGGTCGTGTTCATCGGTATTGCCGCGACCACGATACCGATGCGTTCCATCAGTGCGACAATGTCACCACAAGGCCCTTCGCCCATGTTCCAGTGGCCACGCAGCCTTAGCGCGATCTCTTCTATGTCTTCGTCGCGGAGTTGGCTGTAGCTGACGCCGTCGAGGACGTCAGGGATGTCGACCTCTGGCAAGTCCACATAGTGTCCCAGCACATAGCTGATCTCCTGCAACCAGTGCATCTGCGCCTTCTGGAAGTCGAGGTCGCGGATGAGTGTGCTCGCCAGCGAGCGCAGGAACGTGGGACGTTCGCTGTGGAACGTCGGGCGCAGGAAGAACTCCGGCCGGACCTGCAGCTCGCCCGCCAGGCGCACGAGGGCTGAATGATCGGGCGTCTGGTCCGAACTTTCGTCCTCCCATCGCGAGACTGAGGTGGGGCTGACGCCGAGCCGGCGCGCCAATGCGGATTTGGTCGCGATCCGCCGGGCCTCTCGCGCCTCTGTCAGTCGCGCCGGGACGAACCCTGGTGTGCCTGTGCGCATATGTCCGAATCCCTATAGCCCCGCGCCCGGAGGCGCGGAGCGAACGTGTTGCAGTGTTTCTTTTGCCTCGACCTACTCGCCGGTGCCGTCGCCGACTTCCTTGTCGGGCTGCGCCTCGGGCGGCACGAACGGCTTGCGCGTCAAGCGCAGCTTCACCGTGGCGCCGCCACCGTCGGGACCCTCAGGTACAGCGGGCTTAGCGGCATAGCCGCCGAGGAATGCCTCCAACGACTCGTAGAATATGAAATCCTTGTAGTCGGAGCCGATGACGCCAATCGCAATCTCTTCGATGCGGCCAGCTCGCTCGCGGTCGCGCGCCGTGAGGAATAGCGCGAAAATGTCGGTGGGCTGCGGTCCGGTGCCGTCGTCAAATATGCTGGGCTGCAGGCCGACGTTGAGCGTCACACCAGCGGCCCGCGACTGATTCTTCGCGGGGATCTTGCGGGGCTCGGGCATCGCGGCGAAGCCGAGGATGACACCGACCCCAGGACCAGCGAAACGGGCAAAGGGCTGGAAGACCTTGAGATCGGTGCCCAGCAGCACTCCGTCGACGAGAAGATCGCCGCCATGCTCGCGCACCACCTCCTCGTAGCCCTGCTCCTGCAGACGAAAGCGGATTTGCCCCTCGGCTTCGCGGCTGCGCTTCGCATTCAGCGGAAGCTCTCGGTTCACGACATCGTGGGCGCGGAGGGCTTCCGCGCGCAGTCGGTCCTCCAGATCCAGCAGGAGGTCCTTGGGCAATGCATCGAGAATGGCGCGGCGAATATCGATCATGACCGATCCCTCGTTATGAGGGAATTCATACCGATCTTTTTGCGTTTTGCAATACGTCTCGTCCAAATTTTGCGCGCACACACGATTAATCTGTCATCGGCTCTCTTTGTGCATCGCCCGCGTACTTGGGAGTGTAACGCTCGTCGGGTGTCTTCCAGCGTCGGATAAAGTCCAGCGGATCCTGGCTCCCCAGGAAGGCACGAGCGAGCGCCAGTCGCTCAAGCACATCGCGCCTATCCGCCTCTGATAGGTCTTTAGCCCGCTGCTCCACGCCTGCGAAGAAGCGCTCGACACTCATGACATCCGACCATCTCTCTATGACCTGCCGGAATTCGGTTTTGCTGTCGGCGATCGATTGTTCGATCCGCCTGCGGTCTTCCTCTCGCCGGCGCCGCTCTTCCTCAATCAGCCATTGCTGGCGGCGGATCTCCGCCTGGCGGTCAGCCTCCTCTAGCTTCGCGACAAGCTCGGGCGCCGCCGCCTCGATTGCTTCGACGATGGTCCGGATCTGCCCCCGAAGCGAGGCAACCTTGGTCTCCTGCCATTGCATCGACCAGCCCACGCGGCCGTAGGGCGAATAAGCGACGATCCGCATGCGGCCTGATGGAACATCCCGCGTCGTGGTCCAGGTATGGTCCACGCGATACCGGCTGCGCGGAGGGACATACTCGCTTTCGCGGACATACTTGCCGGCTACGTAGCGCAGCAGGACATTCTCGGACATCTCGATGATCGAAAGACCGATGGCGACGGTTCCGACATAGACGACCGTAGGGCGTTGGGGCGACCAGAGCCCGCTATAGTGCCAGCGGTCGCGTGGCTTGGACGCAATCTCGCGCTCTTCGACTTGCTCACGCCTCAGCTCCGCATCGGCCGGTGCGAGAACGACGCGATAACCGACGGATTCAAGGGCATTGAAGAGATCATTGGCGAGGTCGAGTGCCTTTTCGAGGCTCGCGCGGGAGGCGGTCACGTCGACCAGCAGCTTCTTATACGGCTTGAGGTGCGCGCCCTCCTCGACCGGTCTGCCTTTCTCGAAATGCGAGCGTGCCCCGCTAATCAGGCTATGAACCTGGTTCCGGGCGATCCGTACCTTCTTCTCCGGCTGGCGGCGTGTCGGCGCCTTGGGCTTCGGAGCGACGATGCGCTCACCCTCCTTGCTCCAGTGCAGCGGATCGCCAGGCTGAGGCGCTGGCAATGGTTTCTGCGGCGGTGCTTTGCCGACCGCGAGCTTAGCCCAGTAGCCGCGCTCCGGGCGCGGCACGTTGAGCAGGGTGCAAATCCTGGCCAGATAGCTGCCAGATACATCGAACCGTTCGGCGATTTTGATCATCGGCTCGGACCATACCAGCTGATAGAGTTCGTCCCGCGAAAGCATATTATTGAGTCCTCGAAGAAAGGCAGATGGGGCCAACGATGCGAATTCGAATGATCGATCCCCCTGGCGGACATGCATATGGCTTTCCCAAGCCACTCGACGCTTGTGAAGGCGCATCCATCGACGAATGGCTCCTCGCCAACGGCTATCCCAAGGAGGAAATTGATAATTTCCCCGAGGGAGTGCCCTGCAGGATCTATTTTGTTGAGCGTGCCGAGTTTGGCGCTTCGGCAGAAGGTGATGAAAATGGCTGAGAACCGCCATGGGCGCCCGACTCTGGACAGCTTTCAGGAAGAAGACCTGCTTGGCCGGGGAGAGATGCAGATCCTCGCCAAAGTCGAGCTGAGGTTTGGTTCGGTTCAATCGGCCCGCGAATGGTATGAGACCAAGCCTTTGCTAGGGTTTTCCGGCGCGACCGCCGCACAGCTCGTACGCGCTGGGCGCGCAGAAGAGGTGCTGGCATATATCGATGCCGTCGACCGTGGCATCCATGCCTGATTGCGGCTCTTAAGAGCGCAACACGCAACAAACGAAGGCCCTATTCGGCGGAGCTCTTAGCGAGCGCGTCTGCAACCCAGGCCGGTGGAGTTTGCGCCGCGAATTTTACGCGGCCGTGCTCGCGTGACAAAATGAACTGGGGGCGACGGCCACTGTTGTCGATCAAAATAACCCTGGTCGCCAGCGCCATAGCCTTCGGGAGATGGCGCAGGCTGCGGTCGAACCGGCGTAGCAAATCAGCAAGCGGCACGTCATGCCCACCGCGCCCGACGCGCTCGCGAACGCGCGCGATCGAATGCTGGACATCGCGGAGCCCGATATAGACGAGATTGATCTTAAAGCCTTCCTTGGCTGCGGAGCGCATCAGTTCGAGCTCGCTCCGGCCAGTCAGCGTGGTTTCGATCGCGAAGTCTTGCTGCGCGGTCAGATACGCTGATCGTTCCCGTAATGCCAATCGCCCCGCCCGCAATGATCGTGATGCCTCGTCCAGCGAGTCAGGAAGGGACCGGGCGATATTGTCGGGATTAACGACGGGGATTCGGCCCCGCACGTAGCGATCCACGAGTGTCGATTTGCCGGCACCGTTAGGACCGGCAAACACCCAAAGCTGCGGCTGCGTCACGCGGCGATGCGATGCTCACCATGACGATCGAACCGGACCAGCTCACGGCGACCGTCCGGATACTCTTTGATCAGCGCGCCCGCTGGCGTGGTCGCGTTGCTGTAGTAGATCGGAAAGCCCGCCGCGAGGTGTTCCGCTGCGGCAGTTCCATGATCGTCGTGCATCGCGCGCTCGAGTTCGGTCCAAAGGTCCGAATCCGGTCGTTCCAGCTTTTTCGATGGCTTAGGCACGAGGGTTATATAGCGATCCTGTTATCTGAGTGCCATCGGAAAGCTTTTTTTTTGGCCGACAAAGGTCCGACGCCTCACCGCGCACAGCGCCAAGGATGGCGGCGCACGCATGAGCCCTTCCCTTGAGGAATGCTTGGGCATGGGGGCCATCTGATCCTCAGATGGAGAATGAAATGGATGACCTCAGCGGCCCGCTACTGCTCTTCTTGACCGCAATCTTCGGGCATCGACTTCCTGCACGTTGACCGCTTCCCGGCGCGCCCGTGGGCGCAGGCATTCCTTGTCGGCGCAATCTGCGCGATCGGTGTCACACATGTCGCCATTCCTGCCGATCCTGCGCTGGCTAAGGGCGCCTGGGCCTTTAGCGGGCTCGCCGCAGCACTGAGCATCAGTGCGCTAGTCGGCAGAATTGCACTGCGGGTTCGGGCCTAGGCTGGCTGCGCTCACGCCCCTCCGGGTGGAAGACCACTTGGAGAATGAAAGTTGTTCGATCGAGATTTCGATGCGTTTCTGAACCACTGGTGTGTGATTAGACAGGGTACCGCCCCCGACGATCCGCTCGTCTTGGTGGGCATGATCACAGACGATCGCACGGGGCGTTTCGCCGACGGTTGCTGGATCATGACCTCCATGCTGCTCTCGCCATTGGACAGGGTTAGTGAGCGGCTTATCGTTCGGACCCTCAACAGCAGGTACCTGCTCGGCCGGCGCCTCGATCCTCACGCGGATTGCCCGGGGACGCGGCAATGACGGCCGCACCGAGCGAGCCCGCCGACCGGTTTGGCATCCCCGAAGAGCGCATCATCGCCGTCATCAAGGCGCATCACGGTGTCATCCGGGATGGCTGCTGCATCCCTACTCGGCGTGAGGTTGCAACGCTCGATACGCAACGGCTGGAATGGATCCTTCTCGGCTGGTGGTGGGAAAGTCCCACCGAACTGATCCCAAACGACCAGCAGGTTGCCGACGTGCTCGCGATCCTTCGCGCGCGGCCCGACGCGCAAAGCGCTGAAATTCAGCGGATCATCGCGCAAGCGCCGCCTCGAGAAGGCGAAGAGTAGGACCGCCGGCCGGCGGCAAGTGATCGCAAATCAGCAAGTGGCTGAGCGGAAGGATGAAAAAGTCTGCCCGCGACCCATCGAGCTCGGCCGGTGCGGGGGTCCAACACCGAAAGTACGTACAATGATCTACCAACCCCATCTTCGTTTCGAAGTAGACCCGATGCCGGCACCACGCGAACGGGTCCGCTTCCTGATGCAGGCGACAGCCTTGGTTGTGGAAGGCTTCGTGGACGCTCAGCCCGAGCGATTTGATGCGCGTCTCGCAAATTGCTTATTAATGAACCACGCAGAGCTGCTCATCGCTGGAACGGCGTGTCGGCGCCCGCTGCTCCTGCGCGAAGCGATGAACGCTAGCGCAGCATCCGGTCTCGACGTGCTGATCGTCCGTGGCGACGATAACCTGCCGACGGCGAGCTTCGACCTTAAGAAGGCAGACGTAGATGACCTCTTGTGCGCCTATCGTATGTGGATGCCCCGCCCCTCCGAGGCGGCCTGGCTCATTCCCACCGCTGGGGAGAGCCGGTACGTACGGATCACGCCACTGGGTCTCGAGGTCCACGACCGCGCGCCGTTCGCAGACATCGCCGAAAGGCGCATCGGACTGATCCGTGGCGCCGAGTTCCTCTCCGTCGCTGTCCAGGGGTGGTTCTGATGGTCGCGAAAAAGACGCGCAAGGCTGCCGTTTCTACTATCGCGGCCGTCGAGACCGAACCCACGGCGGCAGAGCTTCGAGGCTTCTTCGACGGCGGCGGCCAATTCGATAATTTCAGCTTCGCGCGCTGGCGCTGGGTTGGAGAGGGCCCGCGCAGCGGGCTGGCCGAAAAGATCGCGAAGAAGCGCTTCCCGGTGCCTCCAGTGGTTGGCGCGGAGGGCACTGAAACCGCCGCGAAAACCGAGCTCATCCTGCCCGCTTTTGCTCCGGCAGAATATATCTCCCTCGACTTCTTCCTGAGGCGGTACGAGGAGATGCAGCCCGCACATGAGGTAAACGCCTATCTGCAGGTCAATTTTGCGTTCCCGAATGCCATCAACCTGCACCATCCCGCCGAAATGGTCCGAACTTTTGCCAAAGGCTATTTCGTCGATGAGCGGGAAATGGCGGTTTTCCTGGCCGCACATGCACCTTGGGTGGCCGGATCGAGTAATACCGGCCACCTTCATCTACTCGTATTTCCTCGCCGGCTTAGGTTCGCCTTTGGAGAATTCGATCACCGCTTAGCCAGCGACCAAGGGAATCGGGATGTCCATGAGGCCTGGTCGGCCTTTCAGAAGGAATGGTTCCAGCTCTGGCCCCGGTCGCTCGTCGAATTCGGCTGATCGAGATTAGCCTGCCCGCTGGCGGGGCAGCGGGCAGGAATCCTGGAGGGGTGCAATTTACATCTGTGCATCGGCCTCACTTTGGCATTTCCTAAACCGCTAAGCTGATTGAATCTTTGGTAGAGATTGTTCAGCAAGGGCCGGGGAACGGGGGAACAATGGCTACCGAACAGCAGCTGATATCGCTGCGCATAGATGAGGCGAGTGACCGGGAGGCTCTGCGCGCGCTCGATGAAGAGCTGATGGGTCGAGACGACCCTTGGGCAAGGCCGCTTCGGTTCAAAATTGGTGTGCGGCTGGCAAAGCTGCGGTCCGCTAAAACTGTGTCTGCCAACGCATTTGGGGCGGCCTATGGCTTGCCGGCGCCCGATGGGCGCTGGCTTCATCGTTACCGTCTCACCGAGGAAGCGTTCGGCCGGCTCGAACGGGATGTTGCGGCAGTCGCGCAACATGGCGGTCTAGAGGTTGGCTGGGCGCCTGGCCTATTTGTCTTGTGGGCCTCCGAGTGGTTCCGCCGATCCTATCGCGGCGAGGGACACGAATGGGAGCAACTAAACCGTGCTCTGGGGTGCACGATCGATCAGAACACACTTCGATCGGTAACCGAACGGGGGCTCGGCCAATGGCAGCGAAAGGTACGGACAGGCGCGCACGGCCGCTACTTCCTGGCCACGCTCGCACGCGAGGGCGGATTTCCTGTCGCGGCGGTCGAGCAAGGTGGTCGCGGCTGGGCGCGCGACGTACTCGGAGCAATCGTCTCGCCGATGCTGGCCCGACCGGCAGCCGGAGCGGATCGCGCCAAAGAATTGGCAACTACGCAACGAGATCGCCTGCCCCGCATATTCCAGGATGACGAGTTTATCGAACTTTGCGCCGATCTGGCCTTTGCATTGGTGGAACTGCGTCGGACTGCCGACGCACCCGCGCTGGCGGCGGGGATCCCCGTCGCCGCATGGCTGGAGCAAAATCATCCTGACTGGCGCGACGAGCTGCCATTGGCGATGGGAAGCGGCGCGGCCGAAGCGTTGATCGGCGGGTTGCTTGCTGTCGAGGCTGACAAGGTGACGGGTGCCACCGTGGGCGTCGAGCGGCTGCTCGAACGCGCTCCAGACGCCGCGTGGCGGGAGGCGGCCGAGATCTCCCTTGATGGTCTGATTGACGGTACCGTGATGCGGGGCATCGAGGCACGAGACGGGCGTCTGCGCGCCTTCGCCGCCGGAGAATTCGCGCGGGTGTTGCCTGGCGAGCTCGCCATGATCGAGCCGCCGGCACAGGGGGAGACCGCCTGGCTTTCGCGCGCGACAAAGCGATCAAAAGGGGTGTATCCAGTCCCATTCTCCACCGCGATCGAGATCGATCTTCGAAGCGGTGAGCAGCGCGTTGCCCGGATCTCGCTACCTGGTGGCAAGCCTCGGCGCGGACGACTGCTGGTCTGCACCGTCGCTGCCGGCGATCAGGAGCAGCCGAGCCTGTTGAAAGTCGAAGGCGCTGGCTCCGGTGCATATCGAGCTTCCGAGATTGTGCTTCAGGCCCCGACTGATTGGCAGGTCGTTGCTGCGGGCGACGAGCGCGCAGTGCCGATTGGAAAGGGCGTAGGAGATTCTCGATTGTGGCGGGTCGTCGGCGGGGCGCTGGTCACCGATCCACAAGGCGATTGCTACCGCATCCGCACTGGCCAAGCGCGGGATCGACGCGATGCCATTGAGCTAATGGGCGAGCGGCCGGGCTGGGGCACCGTGTTTGGGGACGTCGATCTCTTCAGCGGGCCGCCACATGTGCGCACGAGCGATCCGGGTCGCGGCGCTCTTTTTGTGCGGACGATCGGCTCTCGTGACTGGAGGCCGGCCCCGCGTCCGCTACCCATTGGTCACTACGAGATCGGTTGGCGCGAAAATCGATTGATGCTCGATCGCCGGCGAATTGCGGTGTTGCCGCCGAGCGCTAGCTTCGCGCGCAGTGGACTGGGCCGCGACACAAGGTTCGCCCTGTCGGGCTGGCAGAACTGCTCGCTGATCCCGGCGATGGGAGCGCCAGTGGTCGCGTCGCAAGACGGTCTGGCCTGGACTTCGCGCCCGGTATCGCGTCCGACACACTGGTTCGATGCAGAAATCAGCTGGCCTGATGCGCCTTCGCTAACCGTGCGCATCGAATATCCGAGCGAGGCGGCGATCGCTCGCTGGGATGGCACAATCCTACCGAACGGTGCGCGCGTGACATTGGCCGAGCTACGCGATCTGGTAGCCGTCGACGGCGGAGCCATGCAGCTGTTCGGAGAACTGGTGGACCGGCGAGGTGGGCGCGCGGCGACAACAATGACTTGGTCGTTCGACCAGGAAATGCCGATGAGCTCTGTCGCGGCCGACATCGAGAGCCTTTTGTTGCCCGCATCAATCGACGCCGAGGTGAAGCTCGGGATGCTCGATGGAATCGAGACCTTTTGGCATGTCGGCCAATTTGCGGTGAGGCTCAGCTTCGATGGTTGCGGGCTGGTTGCGAGCAAAGGAATAGTCATTCCGGATGCCGAGCTGTGCGGGCGTTCATTTGCCGATCCCGCGACCGAAATCAGCTTCGGCGCCTATTCGCTAATGATCGACGCCAATCACAGGCCCATACCACTGCCCGACCGAATAGGAGGCGGATGGCTTGTCTATCTGCGTCACGGCAGCACCGTGCTTTCGCGTCCCTTGCCTGTGACCGGTCCCGGCACCATGCCAGAAGGCAAGACGGCGCTTGCGCGCGCGATGACGCTTGCGCCTTGGGAGGGCCTCGACGATGCGCTCGATCTCCTTTTGTCAAGCGCAGCGGGAGAGGACGATGCCTCAAACAGGGTGATCAAAGAGCTGAACACCCTTGTTGCTTCCCTCAACGGATTGCCGCCCGCGACGTTTCGCGTGCTCGAACTCGTAGCGCAGCGGCCTTCGGTGCTTACGCGGATGGCGATGCACGCCACAACCGAGGAGCGTGAGGCAGTGTTGGCGCTATCGGACGCACTGCCTTTTGCGTGGTGCCTGATGCCAAAGAGCTGCTGGGAGGCGGCGCAGGCAACGGCATTCGAGCAGCTTCTCGCGAAGCTCGCGACCCTGGAGTCCGGCCCCCTATTCGCCAAGCAGGCACTCGACATGACGGTGGATGCGATGGTTCAGCGCGAACCTTTGCTGGCTCCGATCCTCAAACCGGAAACCGGCATTATGCCGCTCAAGGACGTGGCGCAGGCTTTCCTCAACCGCGCGGTCGATCGCGTAGCTGGTCACGGCAGCCGCTACCGACAGGCACTCGGCTCGCACCTACCAGCATATTTTCTCCAATTGCCGGACCACTGCCTCGAGACGTTGGATGCGCCCTGTGCTGCGGCGTTGGCGGTTGCCGAACAATGGACGCCCGCGCCCGAGGACATACGACACATCAAAGCAGTAGCTCGCAACTTCCCAACCTATTTCGCCGACGCGTTTGCCGTGTCGCTCCTGGAGTATCTGTAATGGCTGACGCCGATCCTGCCCGCCCCGGCACCGGGCCATTCCGCACGACGGATCTCATCCGCCAGCGCTCGGTAGAGGCGCTACTCGGTCAATCGGCACTGAATCATTCGGGTCTTGTTGCGGAAATCCGTCGACGCTTTGGTTCCAGCGACGTCGCGGCGGGCGCGCTGGTGCGTGAACCTGTGATTGAAGGCGCGGCCCCGTTTGTTACCGACGGGCGCACGTTCGCCGACTGCGCTGGGACGCTGCTCCATCCCAATGTGATCCGCGCGATCTCGAGCGAGAAAGCGGGCGATTATCGCTTCCCGCCTGAGGCCGAGCCCTACAAACACCAGATTGAGGCTTGGCAGCATCTTACCGCCGACGATCGACGATCGGTGCTGGTTTCGAGCGGTACAGGTTCGGGCAAGACCGAATGCTTCCTGATGCCCTTGCTTGACGATCTCGCGACCGAGGCGGACGCAAAAGGGCGCCTCTCTGGGGTGCGGGCCCTTGCGCTCTATCCGCTCAACGCGCTGATCGCGAGCCAGGAGGAGCGGCTCAAAGCTTGGACCGCCTCGTTCGGGGGGACCATCCGCTTCGGTCTCTATAACGGCCTGACACCCGAGCGTCTGCGCACTGGCGACCAGCCGGGCCCTGAACAGGTAGCCGACCGCACCACCCTGCGCAGTGACCCGCCGCCAATCCTCGTCACTAACGTGACCATGCTTGAATATATGACCGTGCGCCGCATCGATCGGCCTCTCCTCGAGAATTCGCGCGGGATGCTGCGCTGGATCATCCTCGACGAGGCGCATGGCTATGTCGGCTCTGCCGCCGCCGAAATCGCGCTGTTGATCCGTCGCGTACTGCTGACGTTCGGCGTCTCTGCCGATCAAGTGCGGTTCGTCGCGACCTCGGCTACCATTGGCGAAGGACGCGATGTAACCGACGAGCTGCGCAGGTTCTTGAGAGACCTCTCGGGCGTCGATCAAAGCCGTGTGCATGTCGTGATCGGTCATCGAGAGCCGGTCCAGCTGCCGGCGCCTTCGGACGGGCCGCCTATGCTGACACCGGAAGCATTGAGCGATCGTGAGGCCATCACACGCAATTCAGCAGTGCAGCGGTTCGTCCGTGCCGCCGAAGCACGGCCAGTGCGATGGGATGAGGCGCAGGCCATGCTCGCGCCCACGGGGATGCCAGCGGAGACCGTAATAGAGGCAATCGCAAGATCGGACGATCAGCATGCACCGCTATTGCCATTGCGAGTCCACAGCTTTCTGCGTGCGGTGCCGGGGCTTTGGAGCTGCCTCAATACGCAATGCGCAGGCCGGCCCGCTGATTGGCCGTTCGGGGCGATTGCATCAGAGCGTATCGATTCCTGCCCCGACTGTAACGCACCCGTCCTCGAGGTGATGAGCTGTCGGGAATGCGGCGAGCCCTACCTCGACTGTGAAGAGCGCGATGGTAGACTTCAGGCCCGCATCACGCCGCCAGATCTCGATGAATTCGCCGCTTTACGTGAACGTGAACCGGCCGTGGATGAAGCTGAGGAAGAAGCGTCCTCAGACCATCAGTTCGATGCTGTTCGTCGTGCCATAGCGACGCGCTCGCTCGATGGCTTTCGCCCGCTGCACGTCGAATCGGGGAATGGGCACGTCTACGATATCGCGCAGGAGACGACGACGCGGCTCCACGCCAGCGACGGTGATGCGTGCGGCGCGTGTCAGGCGGCGAGCGGCAAGACAGGTCCGATGTTGCGCCCCTTTCGATACGGCGCGCCATTCCTGATCGGCAACGCTGCGCCGGTCATGCTGGACGGCGTGCCGCGCCGGCTCGACACCAAAGCCGCCTATCGGCCACCGGCTGACGGGCGGCAACTATTGTCATTCACTGACAGCCGCCAAGGCACCGCCCGCTTCGCTGCCAACCTGCAGACCAATGCGGAACGGGGATTTGTGCGCGGCTTTCTCTACCATGCGGTGCAGGGAAGCATGAGTGCCGCAGGGGAGGATGATCCCGAAGTTGGCAAGCTCCGAGATGAGATCGCCACGTTGGAGGCCGTCGGTTCGCCGCTTGTCGCTGAGCTGATTGCCGGCAAGCAGCAGGAGCTGCAAGCCAAGCTAGCGCCATCCGCCGAGGGTGTTCCTTGGACCGTCATGCGTGACCGCCTAGCCGCGATGCCGGAAGTGGCGCATTGGATGAAGCAGGTCTGGGGGCATCGCGACGAGCGATATCGTGCCGATCCAGCGGCATTTGCCGAGTTCCTTTTGCTGCGCGAACTCGCGCGCCGGCCGCGACGCGGCAACACCGCCGAGACATTGGGCCTGGCACGATTGCGTTTCGACGCGATCGACCGCGTCAGCGAGCGAGATATTCCCGAGGCATTGCGGGCTCGGGGCAAATCGCTGGCCGATTGGCAAGGGCTGCTCGCCAGCATCGTGGACATGACAGTGCGTGCGAACCTAGCGGTGCGTGCTGCTTGGGCGGACCTCCACTGGATTACGGCCCGTGGCACGCTGAAGCTTCTGCTGCCGCCCGGGGAGAAGCCGCAGGCTACCCGCGAGATTGGCTGGCCGATGTTCGGCGACAAGAAGACCTCACCGTCGAACCTGTCGCTGATCCTCGAGAAGGCACTCGGGCTTGATCGCACGGAGCGGCAGGACCGGGCGCTGCTCAACGAGGTGACAGACGCGGCCTGGAACCGCCTGCTACCGCTATTCACCTCTCCAGGCGAACCAGGCTACGCGCTCGATTACACCAAGGCCCGGCTCGCGCCGGTGATCGATGCCTGGCGTTGCCCAGTCACACGGCGAATCCTGCCCGAAACCGCGCTGGGTCTGACGCAATATGGCCATCGTGAAGGTCTGAGTACGGCAAATTTGTCACCGCAGCCGATCCATTTTCCACGCCTGCCGGTGACGTTTCCGCGTGGCGAGAAGATAGAGTTGGTCCGGGCTTGGCTCACTGAGGATAGTGAGGTTGCCTCTCTCCGACGGCAAGGCGTCTGGACCGACCTGCACGATAGATCCGCGCTGCTCTCGCCGTACCTTCGCGCGGCCGAGCACAGCGCACAGCAACCACCTGCACGGCTTCGTCGGTTCGAAGGCGAGTTCAAGGCAGGTCAGATCAACATTCTAAATTGCTCGACTACGATGGAAATGGGCGTCGACATCGGCTCGGTCTCGGCTGTGATGATGACCAATGTACCGCCGGCACTCGCCAACTATCGTCAGCGCGTCGGGCGCGCGGGGCGGCGCCGGCAGGGCTTCGCGTCGTCTCTGACCTATACCCGCGACACCCCGCTCGACCGCGAGGCGTTTCGCGACCCGCAGAGATATCTGGCGCGCGAGACGCGGCCTCCGCGCGTGAAGCTCGACAGTCGTCGCATCGTCCAGCGCCACGTCAATGCGCTGCTTCTTGCGCGCTGGTTCGCGGGTGCTGGCGGCGAGGCTATGAAAACGCAGGCCGGCCAGTTTTTCGGCTGTCCGGCCGAGGTCGGAGCGGTGCGAGTTGGGGACGCCCCGGTTGAAACTTGCCTCGCCTGGATGAGTGCGCCGAGCACCGAAGAGGCGCTAAGGCGCGAACTCGAGCAGCTTACGCAGGGCACGATCTTGGCGGGCGACCGGACCCTCCTTGATGCCGCCGCGCATGCGGTTCGCGAGGCGCAGGCGGGCTTCATCGGCGAATGGGAGGCCTTACAATCGCAAGGCGTGAACGCCCCGGATGCCGCCGCGAAGGCCGGAATTGGCTATCAGCTCCGTCGGTTGGCACAGGAGAACCTACTCAAAGAGCTGGCAGTGCGGGGCGTGCTGCCAGGACATGGCTTTCCGACGGATGTCGTCCAATTCGTCAACAGCGACACGCCGGCCAACGACGAGCGCGGCGACGATGACGATACGAGCCGGCGGCGACGCAGCTTCCCCAGCCGAAACCTCGACATCGCGATCCGCGACTATGCGCCTGGAGCAGAGGTGGTCGTGGATGGCCTTGTGTACCGCTCGGCTGGCGTGACACTCAATTGGCTACGTCCCGCTGACGACCGCGAGGCTCGCGAAATCCAAAGCCTGAAGGTCTTCTGGTCCTGTCCCACGTGCGGAGCTGCCGATTGCAGTCATGTGACGCCAGACCATTGCCCAGCCTGTCACGCAGAGGTACCGCTGGCCGCGCAGCGTCGTTTCCTCGAGCCAGCCGGTTTTACCGCAGACATGGGCGAGCAACCGCACGCCGACACCGACGAAGTCACCTATGTTGAGCCGGAGCGCGAGGAGATTGTCGCGCGCGGGGCCGCCTGGCAGCCGTGCGCCGATCCGACCCAAGGCCGATTGCGGGCGAGCCACGAAGGCTTGGTCTTCTACTCGTCGCGAGGGAGGAACAAGCAGGGCTACCATGTCTGTCTGGAATGCGGCCGCGCCGAGCCGGCGGGGGGCGAGAACGACCGGCCCCTTGCCGGACATCGGCCGCTGCGTGGCACGAAGCGCAACGTCGATGGGCTGTGTCCCGGCAATGAGAAGCCGTTCAAGATCCTGCCACCGATTGCGCTGGGTCATGAGACGATCACCGATGTGGCGGAGCTCCAGCCCACCGGCATCGTAAGCGAAGGTGCGGCATGGGCAGCGGTCTCTGCCCTACGAGAGGCGCTCGCCCGCCAGCTGGGCATCGAGGCGGGTGAGTTGGGTATGTCCGTTCGCCGCGCCATGAGCGCGCTCGGACAGCCGACCTGGTCACTATTCCTGTTTGATCGCAATTCGGGCGGCGCAGGTTTCGCTCCGCAGGCCGTAACGCTGTACGAGGCGTTGCTTGGCGACGCAGAGGCTATCCTCGCTTGTCCACAGCCGGGATGTACCACGGGATGCTCAGCGTGCGTGCTCACGGCCGATCTCTACCGCCAGCAAGAGATCATTGATCGTCAAGCGGCGCTTGCCTGGGTGCGGGCGGCGCGCGAGGCTTTGGCCGACGTGCCGGAAGTGGACCGGGCCGGGCCGGGCGCGCGCTACAGTCGCTCGGTAACTGACGAGATCGCCCGCGCAGTGGACGAAGGCGCAGGTGAGGTGACTATCTGGGCCGATGCATCGCTCGATGTGGCTGCGCTCGGTGGAACACGCTTCTCCGGCCTTGCTCGCCGAATCGACGATCGAGGTGCCGCGCTAACGCTCGTCGTGGATCCAGCTTGGCTTCAAAATCTCGATGCCGCTGGCAAGCTGGCGCTGCGTGATGCGGCGAAGGCGAGACCCTTCACATTGCGCCGGGGTAGCCCCCCGCGCCTCCCAAATAACGCCATCGGAATTGCAGCGGTTGCAGACGGCGCCACGCTCTGGGCCTCACGCGACGGAGATGCGGCGGTAATTGGAGCGGACTGGGGACAAGGGGGGACCGCCCCAGTAGTTCGCATTGCTCATGGGCCCTTGCCGCTAGCACCGGGCGTAGCGCTGGAGACCTTGCTGCCGACTTCAGGCACGCGCTTTTTGGAAGTGCGGGACGAACTCGATGGCCCGATTGCAGGATTTGGCGAGCGATTGGCGAAACTGCTTCTCCCTGCCATCCGCGATGTTGCCGGCGCGTCCTCGGGCGTGCTCATGCGAATCGACTACAGCGACCGTTATCTCCAGTCCCCGCTCGTCGTCAGGTTGCTCGCGGAGGGGCTTGCCGGGCTGCGCGATGTGTTTGCCGTACGAGACGAGAGGTTGCCGGTTACCGTCAGGACGAACTCATTTAAGCCAAACGAGCGCCAACCGTTTGCGCCCGATCATGACTGGCAATGGGACGAGGACCGGCGCGACGTAACCGACCTGCTGGCCAAACAATATGAGCTGGACTTAAGTCTGACCGAGGGGGGAGCCGGGCACGGTCGCGTGATGACGCTCCACTTCAAAGGCGAGACCACTGTAAAGCTGGTATTCGATCAGGGGTTCGGCCCCTGGCGGACACCGCGCTATGCTCGATTTGACTTCGGGCAAGGTGCCGCCGAGCAAGCACGCAAGCTGGCGAATTATTCGGCTCTGATTGAGGCCCGTGGACCTACTTACGTTGTGGTAACAACGTGAGGCGGGGAAAGGTCGGTTCAACCCGTGAAATAACGAATGGGTGGGCACACAGCCCTGATTGTCGGCGAGCGCAGTTGCCGAAACCTTGAAAGCCCGAGCCGGACGATGATCAATCCTTTGACAACTCGGCCCCGCCTCGAACATGAAAGCTGCCCAATGGGGGAGGCAGAGTTTGGGTAACAGCTTCTACGAACGGCCAATTTTGAATTCGCCGTACGAGGCGCCAGCGCTGCACCATCCGTTGGATGACAATGGCCAGCCGTTGGAAGGCGAACCGATCAAGGGCCGCCGTCCCTCCCGTTTTATCATTCCCGTGCCCGCGTCGCGGAAAAAGGCAACGGCGGCGCAGGCGTCGCTCGATCTCGAGACTTATACCGAGAACGCGCTGATTAACGAGATCCGTGGTTACGTCGCGGCCTGGCGGGCGATCCCCAACCCGGCCGATTGGGGTGTGACTGCCGGTACCCAGCGGCTTCTAGAGCATTGGCGGCGACCGAAGGTCGAATGGAACGGACCAACGCCATTTTTCTGCCAGCTTGAGGCGGTCGAGACGATCATCTGGCTGACGGAGGTGGCGCCGCGCCGCGCCGCGACGAAGGGTCTCCTCGATCAGATCGCCAAGGCGAACGAGGAGGCGAATCCTGCGCTCTTCCGCCTCGCGATGAAGATGGCCACCGGCAGCGGCAAGACGACCGTGATGGCAATGCTGATCGCGTGGCAGACCGTGAACGCGGTCCGCAAGGAATCGAAGGATTTTTCCCGCGCCTTCCTGATCGTCGCTCCCGGTATCACGATCCGCGATCGGCTCCGCGTCCTTCTGCCGAGCGAGCCGGACAATTACTACGAATTGCGGGAAATGGTGCCGCCGGAGATGCTGCCGGACATCCGCCGCGCCGAGATCGTCATCACCAACTACCACGCCTTCCAGCATCGTGAGACGATGGCGCCGCCGAAGGTTGCCCGCAGTTTCATGCAGGGCAACGCCCCGGAACCCATCAGGACGCTCGAGACGGACACGCAGATGTTGGAGCGCGCCTGCGGAAAGTTGCTTCGCTTCGACCGCGTCAATGTCATCAATGACGAAGCGCACCATTGCTACCGTCACAAGGTCGGCGGCGATGTCGAGGAGAAGCTGACCGGCGACGAGAAGAAGGAAGCGGCGGAGAACGAGGAAGCCGCGCGGCTTTGGATCAATGGCATCGAGGCGCTCGACCGCAAGCTCTCGAAGGGCGTCCGCGCGACCTATGACCTCTCGGCGACGCCGTTCTTCCTGCGCGGCTCCGGCTATCCGGAGGGCTATCTCTTCCCTTGGGTCGTCTCCGACTTCAGCCTGATGGACGCGATCGAATGCGGCATCGTGAAGCTGCCGCGCGTGCCGGTGACCGATAACCTCGTCCAGACCGACACGGTCGTCTATCGCGACCTGTGGAAGCATATTGGCAAGGATCTGCCCAAGACGGCGGCGGGCGCCAACAAGCTCAGCCCCTTCGACCTGCCGAACACGCTCAAGACGGCGCTAAACGCGCTCTACAGCCATTATGTCGGCGAGTTCGAGCGCTGGCAGAAGGCGGGCATCAAGGTGCCGCCAGTGTTCATCGTCGTCTGCCAGAACACCGCGATCTCCAAGCTTGTGTTCGAATGGATCTCCGGCTTCGAGCGCGGCGATGCCGAAGCGGGCGAGCGCGCCGGCTTCCACCCCGGCCACCTCGAGCTGTTCCGCAACTATGACGAGTTCGGCGGGCGCCTCCCCCGCCCCCGCACGCTGCTGATCGATTCCCGCCAGCTCGAAGCCGGCGAAGCGCTCGACAAGGGCTTCCGGGAGGCAGCCGGGCCCGAGATCGAGCAGTTCAAGCGCGAACTCGCCGCCCGCGAAGGTGCCGGCAGCGCCAGGGGCGAGACCAGCGAAAGCGACCTGCTGCGCGAGGTGATGAACACCGTCGGGCGCGAAGGCCGGCTCGGCGAGCAGATCCGCTGCGTCGTCTCGGTGTCGATGCTGACCGAAGGGTGGGACACCAACACCGTCACCCACATCCTCGGCGTCCGCGCCTTTGGCACCCAGCTGCTCTGCGAGCAGGTTGTGGGACGTGGGCTGCGGCGGCAATCGTACGAGCTCAACGAAGAGGGCCTGTTCGATGTCGAATATGCCGACATCATGGGCATTCCCTTCGACTTCGCGCGCTCGCCGCAGGTCGCGAAGCCGACAGTCCCTAAGCCCGTCACCCGCGTGCATGCGATCAAAGAACGGGCCGAGCTGGAGATCCGCTTCCCGCGCGTAAGCGGCTATCGCCGGGAGCTTCCGACCGAGAAGCTTGAGGCGAAGTTCGACGAGGACAGCCGTCTCGAGATCACGCCGGCCGATATCGGTCCCACCTCCGTCGTGATGGAAGGCATCGTCGGTGCTGGCGTCACCATTACGCCGCAGGTGTTGGAGAAGCTGCGTCCGTCCGAGATCAGCTTCAACCTCGCCAAGCACCTGCTTTACACCAGCTTCCGCGACGAGGATGGCTTCCCGAAGCAGCACCTGTTCCCGCAGATCCAGCGGTTGGCGCGGCGGTGGATCGACAAAGGGTACCTCGTCACCAAAGGCGTGCCGATCGGCGCAATCCTCTATCAGGACCAGCTCGCCCGCGCGGCCGCGAAGATCGACATCGCCTGCACACGCGGCGGCGGCGGCCGGATCATGGCCGTGCTCGACCCTTACAACCCCGGCGGATCGACGCGTCACGTCAACTTCATCACGTCCAAACCCGCCTGGAAGACCGGCGCGCAGCCGCCCAGGTGCCACATCAGCCACGTCGTCCTGGACAGCAGCTGGGAGGAGGCGCTTGCGCTCGCGCTGGAGAACCACCCGCGCGTCCTCGCCTATGCCAAGAACCAGGCGCTCGGGTTCGACATCCCATATCTCGATGCCGGCACGACCCGCCGCTATGTTCCCGACTTCCTCGTCCGGCTGGACGACGGAGGTGACGAGCCCCTCCACCTGGTCCTCGAGGTGAAGGGTATCCGTGATGAAACCGACAAGGCCAAGGCGCAGACCGCCCGCGAATTGTGGGTTCCCGGCGTCAACGCGCTCGGCGGCTACGGCCGCTGGCATTATGCCGAGTTCAGGGATTGGACCGTGATGGAAGAGGATTTCGCCGCGTTGGTCGAGCGGCTGATGGGGGGAACAGAGTGACGACTTCTTTCAAGACGCATCCGGTTGCCCTCAAAGACCTGATGAGGGAATGCCATGAGGGGAAGCTCCAGCTACCCGATTTTCAGCGCGGTTGGGTGTGGGATCAGGACCGCATCATCGACCTGCTCGCCTCCATTTCGGAGGGGTTCCCTGTCGGCGCACTGATGACGTTGGATGCGTCGGGCGAAGTTGCCTTCGCCGTGCGCCCGGTTGAAGGCGCGCCGGAGGCGAGCAAGCCGCTCGAGGCATATCTGCTGGACGGCCAGCAGCGCATGACGTCGCTGTACCAATCGACCTCCACGCGAAAGGCGGTCTTGACCCAGACTGCGAAGAAGCGGCCGGCACGCCTGCATTTCTATTTCGATATTCGGGCGGCGCTAAACCCCAATACCGCTCGGCGGGACGCGATCGTTCCTGTTCCCGAGGATCGGATCATTCGAGGGAATTTCGGTCGGGACGTCGTGCTCGACCTTTCGTCGGAGGAAAAGGAGTTTGATGCGCTCCATTTCCCGATCGATCGAATTTTTGACGCTCAGGTTTGGGTGCAGGAAGCGCTGACCTGGGTGCTGAAGGACATGGAGGCTCGCAAGGACCACATGGTCCTGATCAACGACTTCTCGAAGGCCGTAATCAACAATTTCGCCGACTACCAGGTACCGGTGATCACGCTTGGGAAGGATACCAGCCGCGCCGCCGTGTGCCTGGTGTTCGAGAAGGTGAATACCGGCGGCAAGGCGCTCGACGCGTTCGAACTGGTGACCGCAATGTACGCGGGCCAGGAATTTCATCTTCGTGACGACTGGAAGGCGCGGCGGGATCGGCTCGTCAAGCAGGCGGTTCTGGCCAACGTCGAACCCGTCGAATTCCTCCAGGCGATCTCGCTGCTCCACACCAAGGCCGTTCGCGCAAAGGCCGAGGAGGAAGGGCGGGATCCACCGGCTATCAGCGCCACCCGCAATAGCCTGCTGCAGCTGCCGCTGACCGCGTATCTGGAATATGCCGATCGCGTCGAACAGGGCTACGTCACTGCCGCGAAGTTTCTGCACGGGCTCAAAATCTTCCGCGCGAGAGACCTGCCCTATCACACCCAGTTGGTGCCGCTTGTCGCGATCCTGGCCGAGCTTGGCTCGAGCTGGGAAAACGATGCCGTCCGGCAGCGCTTGGCCCAGTGGTATTGGTGCGGCGTCTTTGGCGAGCTCTACGGCTCAGCGGTGGAGTCCCGCTTCGCTCTCGACATTCGCGATGTGCCCCGCTGGATCGCCGGCGGTCACATCCCGCAAACCATCGAACGCGCGGACTTCCGCGAGGAGCGACTGCGCACGCTCCGCACTAGACTGTCCGCTGCGTATAAGGGCGTGCATGCATTATTGATGCGGACCGGCGCGGAGGACTTTCGCTCAGGGCAGCCCTTCGACCAGACCATCTTCTTCGACGAGAATGTCGACATCCATCACATCTTCCCGGAAGCGTGGTGCAAGTCGAACCAGATCAGGCCGGAGGTCTACAACAGCATCGTCAACAAGACGCCACTGTCAGCCCGGACCAACCGCATCCTCGGCGGCTCGGCACCGTCTTCCTACCTCGCGCGCATCGAAAAGGGCAGCGACAGCAATCCTGCCATCAGCCCGGAGCGCCTGGACGCTATCCTTTTCAGCCATGAGATCGAGCCGTCCCTGCTCCGCGCTGACGATTTCGATGCATTCATGATGGCGCGCCGCGAACGCCTGCTCCTCCTAATCGAAGGCGCGATGGGCAAGGCAGCGGTGCGCGAGGACGTAGCTCCCCCTGACCCGGATGACGTCTACACCGACGAAGAGGTGGAGGCCGAGCTCGACCCGGTGAATGAGGCAGTATGACGCGACGTCCGACCTTCGATGCCGGACAACGTGCGTTGCAGGGGCGCTGGCTTTCCGAGAACCTCGCTCCGCATCACGGCTACGCCGGCGCTGCTTATCGGGTGCCGCCGGGCGAACGGCTACGCAATCTCGCTCCGTCGATACAGGATGCCGCACATCGTCTATTTTCGGCCGAGCCGCCGATCCAATGGCATCAGCACGCAAACCATGGCCTTTCGTCGCAGGTTTGCTGCCTCAATTTCCTTCTACCGTTCGCCGAACGGCCTGAGTTGCTGCGCCGGTGGGTCGAGCATGTGACCGGCGACCAAGTGGCGGAGATGCTGCCCGTCGAGCGCGATCGCGCCGGCCAGCCCTGGTTCGTCACCTTCGAATGGATCGGAGATGTCGATCACCTCAACGAGGCCAGGGACGGCGCAGATCGGAAGCGCGGCGCGAACGCCACGGCGGCCGACGCAGCCCTTCTGTTCCGCGACGTCACGGACCGCACGCACCTGCTGCTGATCGAGTGGAAATATACCGAGAAATATGGACAGCCGCTCGATCCGAAGGGCAACGATACCCGCCGGCAGCGCTACCGGGATATCTTTCGGCAGCCGAACGGTCCCATCAGGTCCGACGCCGCTGTAACCCTCGACGATTTCTTCTACGAGCCCTTCTATCAGATGCTGCGGCAACAGATGCTCGCCTGGCATACCGAGCGGACCGACCCGGAGATTGACCGGGCCCGCGTGCTCCACCTGTCGCCGTCGGGAAACCGGGCGCTCCACGACGTGACCTCCCCGGCGTTGCGCCGCTTCGGCGACGATGCCTTTGCGGTCTTCCGTTCACTTCTGACTGATCCCGAGGATTTCATCGATATGTCCGTCGAGGACGCATTCGCCCCGCTCGCCACATGGCCCGAAGCGGACTGGTACGCTTGGCTGCAAGACCGCTACGTCTCTCTCTGCGCCGTGTCAGAGGAGCGCGGCTGATGGCCCGGAAGCCTAGCGCACCCAAAGCGGTCGATGCGCTCAAGCATGACGCGGCCACCCGCCGCAACATTCCCACGGCGGAGATGGAGAGCTTCTTCCGGCGGGAGGAAGACTCCGCGCCGATGCCGCCCAAACATTATCCGCGTGCCCGGCCGCTTGCCGAGGGAGTGACGCGTACCGAGGAGGAACCGAGCGTGCCCGAGATTATCTGGAACGGGGCGCGGATCACGATCACCGACGAGCAGATGGAGGAGCTGGCGACCACCGGTACCCTCACCCTCTCCGACGCGCAGCTCGTGTGGCGCGGCAAGGACCGACAGGACTGGTCCGATCTCGTCGTCAACGTGCCGCCGCTCTACATCCAGGAGAAGATCCACCCCAAGGCGATCATCGATGATCTGAAGCGCCGCACTGCGGAGAAGCGCGAGACAACAACCGACGCGCCCGACCTGTTCGCTGACTTCAACGGCATCGAGCCCGACCAGCGTGCCGAATTCTACCAGCACGACCAGCATTGGTCGAACCGCATGATCCTGGGCGACAGCCTGCAGGTGATGGCGAGCCTGGCCGAGCGCGAGCAGCTGCGCGGCAAGGTGCAGTGCATCTATTTCGACCCGCCTTATGGCATTAAGTTCAACTCGAACTGGCAGGTTTCGACCGGAAGTCCAAAGGTCACTGACGGCAAGCAAGCGGATATTAGTCGCGAACCCGAACAGGTGAAGGCATTCCGCGACACTTGGAAGGACGGCATTCACAGCTATCTGACTTATTTGCGAGATCGCCTGACCGCAATGCGAGACCTGTTGTCTGAAAGCGGCTCCATCTTTGTGCAGATCGGCGATGAAAACGTACACCGTGTGCGAGCGGTGATGGATGAGGTGTTCGGAAAAGATAACTATATCGCTCAAATATTTTTCAAAACCACGTCCAGCTTAGGTGGCTCCTTTGTCGGTGGGACGGGTGATTTCGTCATCTGGTATGGCAAAGACCGCGCACGAACAAAATACAGGCAACTCTTCGTTGCAAGCGGACTGGAGTCCGATGTCGGGAACCGTTTTACACGTGTCCAGACCGAGGATTTCCACCGACGGCCAATGAATTCAGCTGAGCGTTCACGCGATGAAGCCGCAATTTCACAGGTCCGCGTTTACCGCCATGACAACCTAAAATCTCAAAGCGGCGGTGAGACTACCGGGTTTGATTTCGAGTACGAGGGCATCCGTTTCAAGCGCGGAAAGGGATTTTGGAAGACCAATATCGCTGGAATGGACCGGCTCTCGAAGGCATGGCGACTTGGCTATCCTACGAAAAATTCGCTTAGCTACGTCCGGTTTATCGATGACTTCCCCGTGACACCTGTCACGGATCTGTGGACAGACACGCAGACAGGGGCATTTACCGACGATAAAACCTATGTCGTTCAGACTAATACGAAAGTCATTGAACGCTGCGTCCTGATGGCCACCGATCCTGGCGATCTTGTCCTCGATCCGACCTGCGGCTCGGGCACCTCGGCATTCGTCGCCGAGCAGTGGGGCCGACGTTGGATCACGATCGACACTAGCCGCGTTGCATTGGCACTCGCCCGTACACGGCTCATGTCGGCGCGCTATCCTTGGTATCTGCTCGCCGATAGCCGGGAGGGGCGCGTAAAGGACGCGGAGCTGGCGAAGCGTCCGCCCGCAGAGGGACCGGTCCACAACGACATCCGTCAGGGCTTCGTCTATGAGCGTGTCCCGCACATCACGCTGAAGTCGATCGCTAATAATTCCCAGATCAATGACATCTGGGACAGGTGGCAGAGGGTGCTCGAGCCTCTGCGGGACGAGATCAATGCCGCGACGGGCGAACACTTCGAAGAATGGCAGATACCTCGGGAACCGAAGCCCGATTGGTCATCGAATGTGCGTGGCGTGCATAAGGCGTGGTGGGACGCGCGCATCAAGCGCCAGCATGAAATCGATGCCAGTATCGCTGCGCGCGCCGAAGTCGAATATCTCTACGACAAGCCGTATCCCGATCCCTCGCGTGTCCGTGTGGCGGGCCCCTTCACCGTCGAGAGCCTGTCGCCGCATCGCGTCCTCCCCGCTAGCGAGGAGGAGTTGATCGAGACGATCGATGCAGCCGAAGGCGCCCGCTCGGCGGCGGATGCCGATCTCGCCGGGCAGGATTTCGCTGCCATAGTCATCGACTATCTCAAGGCCGAGGGCGTCAAGCAGCAGGCCAAAGGCGACCGCATCACTTTCGAGAGCATCGCGCCTTGGCCCGGCAGCTTCATCGGCGCCGCCGGTACCTTCATCGAAGGCGAGAACGGACCGGAACGCCGCGCCGCGATCCTGATCGGGCCGGAATATGGCACCGTCGGCCGGCAGGATCTGGTCGCCGCCGCGCGCGAGGCGGTGGACAACCGCTTCGACGTGCTCATCGCCTGCGCCTTCAACTTCGACGCCCATTCGGCCGAACTCGGCAGCCTCGGCGGCCTCACCATCCTGAAGGCGCGCATCAATCCCGACATGCACATGTCGGAGGAGCTGAAGAACACCGGGCGCGGCAACATGTTCGTCGTGTTCGGCGAGCCGGATATTGTGCCGCTGGACGACGGCGGACCCACCCTCCGGATCAGGGTGGAAGGGATGAACGTGTTCGATCCGAACACCGGGCAGATTAGGTCGGATGGGCCCGAGGGCATCGCCGCGTGGTTCATCGACACCGACTATGACGAGGAGAGCTTCTTCGTCCGCCACGCCTACTTCCTGGGCGCGAACGACCCCTACAAGAGCCTCAAGACCGCCCTCCAGGCCGAAATCGACGAGGACGCCTGGGCGACGCTGTACTCCGACACATCACGCCCCTTCGAGCGCCCGAAGCACGGCCGCATCGCGGTAAAGGTCATCAATCACTTCGGAGATGAGGTGATGAAGGTGTTTTCTGTATGACCTTCAAGCCAGTGGACCAAGGCGGCGATCCCAGTTACGTCTGCAACTCGCAAGGGAAGCCGCTCTATAAGCCCGTAGAGATCGAGTGGCAGAGACCGGTTCCGATCGCGCGTGACGATAAGATCGAACTCCCGGATGAATACCTCAACCCTGGATATCTATACGCCCTGGTTCGGAATCACGGGAATTCCAAACAGCGCGACCGGATCGTTTATGTGGGAATCACGAATAGCCTGAAGCAGCGCTTCAGAAATCACCCCAAAGTTGATGAGATCCGATCCGCAAGGGGGTCCACGTCGATATCGATCGGCAGCATCGATTTCGGTAAGTTTAGTAGAATTCCCAAGAGTGGCGAGTTGCACCGTCTCGCAATCGAGGAATTGGAGCACATTCTCATCTGGACGCTTTGGGAAGACCTCTGGAACGAGAAGAAGTGGTTCACTCTACCAGGGATGGGCACCAATGGCGGCGACGCCTGGCATATCACGAATTCGGGCCACAAATTCTCTGGCCGAATGCCTAAGCGGATCGTCTACCCTTGGATTCTTGTCGAGCCACGCCGGAACAGAACGGTGAAACGGTCGTGAATTCTTCAATGGCGACCCTTTCATCGGGAAGTGGAGTCTGCCTTCCCAAGCACGGCCGCGTGGAATGCGACCTATGCCATGCAGGACAACCCTATGGCTTTGATCGCGTTCGGACCCAAGGTGACGGATGGCGGATCACCAACAATCCCTTGGCGTGGGGCAACAGGAAACCCGAGATTCTCGTGCTGGGATTCTCCAAAGGCCCGACCCAAGCCGGCGCGCTCGCTTCGCAGCCGCACGACAGCATCGCCTATCGCGGTGGCCGGACCAATCTGGCGAAGATCCTCCACCACGTGGGCCTTCTGCCTTCGGCGGATCCCCAGCTCGTCGATCAGGCCATCGCCGATCCCATGGGCCGCTTCCATTTCGGCTCATTGATCCGGTGTACGGTCGAACGATTCGACGCGAAGCAGGACCAGTGGTCAGGGACCGGTGGTGGAATGCTGGACAAGTTCATCGCCACGGACTTCGGCAAATCAGTCGTTTCGAAGTGCGCATCCCAATTTTTGGGCACGCTGCCTAGCGAGACCCGCCTCGTGCTGATGCTCGGCATGGGCGCGGGTGGAAATTATGTGCGGGCCTGCCGTAAGCTGTTCTCCTTGATACGTCCTGGTTCATGGCGCGAGGTGAACGAGGTTTCCTACACCGATGGCAGGGTAACTGTTGTCCACACTGAGCATTTTCAGTCTCAGGGCGCTTTGATTCCGAATTGGCTCAGCGGCGATCGCCATGAACGGGGACGGCTGGGTGAGCTTTCTCGCGCCGGGGTAGCCTTCGCGTTGAGGACGCGGGCTTAAATGGCCAAGGGGGGATATAACGGGGGATCAACCGTTATCGGGCCAGGATCACGTGGTTGGTTCGGCAGCAAGAAGCCGGGACGACCTAGTTCGCGCCTGAAGCCTAAAGCCGGCGGCAACAAGCAGGCCGTTGAAGCGGCAGTCCTTCGCCATCGAGAGCAGCTTGAGATTGAACGCTATCGCCTTCTTGCGGATGTTCTCCGCAAGGAAGACTTCTCCGAGTCCGAGATCCGGCGTGGTTTGCAGATGCAGCGACGCAAGGATCGGATGACGCAGGCCGGTGCCGCACCCAAGCATGATCGCAACCATTCGCGTAGTCGAAAACCGCGATGAACTTCCTGATCGCTGACACCTTCACCGCCGCGTTCAACCGCCTGTCCGGTCAGGATCAGAAGGCGGTGAAGGCCAGCGTCTTCGATCTGCAGATGGACCCGACCGGCAACGGTCTCCAGCTCCATCGTGTCGACAGGAGCAAGGATCCGCATTTCTGGTCCGCCCGCGTCAATCGCGACGTGCGCCTGGTCGTCCACAGGACCGGCGAATCCGTGTTGGTCGCCTATGTCGGCCACCACGACGACGCCTATGCCTGGGCGGAGCGGCGCCGGATCGAGGCGCATCCACGAACCGGGGCGGTCCAAATCGTGGAGGTGCGCGAGCGGGTGGAGGAGATTGCTCGGCCGGCGACGCTCGATCTCGTGCTCCCCGAGCCGAAGCCGGAGATGCCGGCGCCTGCGTTGTTTGCCTCGCTGGACGACGATGCGCTGCTCTCGGTCGGTGTACCCGCAGACTGGCTGCCGGACGTCCGCGCCGCCAACGAGGATAGCTTCTTCACGCTGGCCGAACATCTTCCGGCAGAAGCTTCAGAGGCCCTGCTTGAATATGCTGCGACCGGCCGGCTCCTCGGCGAGCCAGCGGATGTCTTAATAGCGGCGTGCGTTGACGGTCGGCCGCCTGCGGAGTTGTCGGAGGCGGCGTTTGCCCATCCCGATACGCTTCGCCGTATCCGCCCCATCGCGGATCAGGAGGAGCTCGAACAGGCGCTCACCTTCCCCTGGGAAAAGTGGGGCGTTTTCCTGCATCCGTCCCAACGAGATCTGGTCGATCGCAGCTTCGCCGGAGCGGCAAGGGTTGCGGGTTCGGCCGGTACCGGAAAGACCATCGTTGCAATCCATCGCGCCGTTCGACTGGCGCGCGAGGATCCGAACGCGCGCATTCTCCTCGCGAGCTTCTCGGAACCGCTGGCGGAAGCGATGGCGAAGAAGGTTCTCGTGCTTGCCCCCGAGACCGGCGGGATTGTCCCCCGCATCACCACCACCTCGTTTCGGGGCATCGCCGAGCAGATGTTTCAGCTCGAGCATGGAGTGCGGCCACGCATCGCGTCTGACGCGGTCCTCCGCGAGCGTCTGCGCGAAGCGGCGGCGGGCGTCGGCCTTAAAGGCTTCTCGGATCGGTTCCTGCTATCCGAGTGGTCGAACGTGGTTGACGCTTGGGGCATCACATCGCTCGATGCTTACGCGACGGTCCAGCGCATGGGCCGTAAGAGCCGCCTCGGCCCCAACCAGCGAGAGCAGCTGTGGCCGGTCTTCGAGCGTACGCGCGAGGCGCTGGCCGCCGAACGTTACACGACCTGGGCCGACGTGTTTACCGGCCTTGCTGCCACGTTCGCCGGCAAAACCAGCAAGCCCTTCGATCACATCGTGATTGACGAGGCGCAGGATCTGGCACCCGCCGAGCTGCGCTTCTTCGCGGCGCTGGCGCCTGACAGGCCAGACGCTCTCTTCCTGTCCGGCGACATGGGCCAGCGGATATTCCAGCATCCCTATTCGTGGGCGAGCCTAGGCATCGATGTGCGCGGCCGGTCGCATACCCTCAAAGTCTGTTACCGCACCTCGCAGCAGATCCGCCGCGCCGCCGATAGGCTGCTCCCGCCGGTGTTGCGTGATGTTGACGGGGCCGAAGACGAACGGCGCGGGATCGTCTCGGTCTTCGACGGCCCGCCGCCCGTGGTCAGAACCTTCAGCGGCACGGCCGAAGAGGCCGCTGCCGTGCGGGAGGTAGTATCCGGTTGGCTCGCCGAGGGAGTAGAGCCGAACGAGATCGGCATTTTCGTCCGCACCCCTGAACTCGTCGGCCGCGCCCGCGCCGCGATCGACAGGCTCGACGGTGCCGATCGGATCACTACCGTACCCATGCATCTGGCGAAGGGTCTCGAGTTCCGCGCCGTCGCAGTCATGGCCTGCGATGAAGGCACGCTGCCACTGGACGAGCGGGTCGCCGACGCCGCCGACGAAGCCGAGCTCGATGACATATACGAGACCGAGCGCCGTCTCCTCTATGTCGCCGCCACGCGTGCGCGGGAGCACCTACTGTTGACCGGTGTTCAACCCGCATCCGAATATCTCGTCGACTTCGGCGATCGAACCGAAGCCGCAGCATAACCCTTCACCGATATAGGCCCACTCCTCATGACGATCTGGTTCACCGCCGACACGCATTTCGGCGAGCAGCCGAAGGCTCGGCAGCGGGCTGCGGCTCTCTCGGCTGACCAACTCGACGCGCTAATCGAACAGCGATGGCGCGAGACGGTGGCGGCAGACGATATTGTCTGGCACCTCGGTGATGTCGGTGACTGGCGCCGGCTGGCCGACCTGCCCGGCATCAAGCATCTGGTCTTTGGCAACAACGATAAGAACCGCCGGGAGATTGCCGCCAGCGGGCTGTTTGCTTCCACTGCCACGACCCATCGAATGGCGTCGACATCGGGTGAGATCCTACTAATCCACGACCCTGCCGACGCCGCGTCTGAAGCTGTGGACGTGATCGTGCATGGGCATCTTCATGCGCTGCCCTCGCCTGCCCCGAACTTCATTTCTGTATCAGTAGACCGACACGACTGGCGCCCGCTGCGCGCAGAGCGGATCCTGCTGCACGCGTAGAGGATGCGCCGAAGAAGGGGCGCCCGATACGCTTATGCCTCCGCCAATCAGCGCCTCCGCCCCCGCATACGGGGGAGTGAAGGTATCAGGCGCAATAAACGCTAAACTGATCCTCAGTTTAGCATGCGTAAGTTTGATTGGGTGCCGTTGGCGTGATGCGAGGGTCCGCTTCACTTTTGCACGTCGGCTCCATTTATAGAGCAGAACGGTTAGTCGCTTGATGTCTTAGGAATATTTTTGAAAGTGGTCTAGCCAGCAAAGAATCGCTCCTGATACAATTTTACCAGAAGATCTCTGGAGATTGTTATGTTGCGTTCGCTGACACCGATTGGGCACTGCTCGAAGAAACTTCGCCGCAAGCTCGAGATCGAAGAAGAAGAGGCGCTCGCCTGGCGCATTAAAATCCCAAGGCGCAACGTTGACGAACCTACCAGCGGGGGCAAAGGGGGTCGGTGGTATATTGCGCCCAACTTCGCCGTGCCTGGGCCGTTTGGTGATCGTCCAACCTCACCCGACGGTCATGTGAGCTTTCACTTCGCCATCACCACAGTCTCCAGAAGCTCGAGCGGAAAATCCATCGTAGCAGACTCGCGAGGCAAGGTGAGCGAGACCGATCGCTCCCCAGGCGAACACGACAAGTATGTCGCCCGAGATGGCGCGGTGATGACCATCGGCCCGGCCGAGTTCGACCGCTATGCGGCGCGGGACAATGTGACCGACCTCAGCACCGGCAAGCCCGAGGTGGCGCTGATGTCCAACATCAGCCTGGACCCGGCCGTGCGGGCGACGTTCTGGAACGCGGTGCATGCGACCGCGCGCAAGGCCGGTCCGGACCGGCTCATCCTGGATCCCAGCCGGGGGACTAAGAAGGAATGGAATGCCCTCGCGGCTGCCGAGGATGTGTCGTCCGACCTTCGTCAGGTCGCCGCGCAATTCGCAAGCGGTGAATGCAAGCGCAAGGCCGAGTTCCCGATGACCGAAGCGGAGGCCAAGACGACGATCGCACTGATCTGCCGGTCTATTCCTCAAGCCGATCGGAAAACGGGTCCGGTCAGGTTTGCGCGCGGGCGTAAGGGCCGCACTCAGTATCGGCTGGAGATGGAGCTCCCGGATGGGATCGACGACGCTGCACGAGTTCGGATTATGGTCAAGGTGGCCGAGGAAGTCGAAGCGACCGAGGCCATGTACACGATCGCTCTCCATGAACCCGATGAGCACAACGATGACCGCAACTACCACCTGCACCTGGTGGCACACGATCGGCCCGCAAAGCTTATCGACGGTCAGTGGGATTTCACCATCGCCAAGCCGGTTGAAGGTCAGAGCGGTCGCCTGACGTTCAGCGAGCGGCAAAGGAAAGTCGTCGTAGAGCGCCTGAAGACCGCGACGAATAGGGGCGACTTCGAGGCTTTTCTGAAAGACCTGCGCTCCAGATACGCCGACATCTGTAACGATGAGTTACGGAACGCCCGACAGACGCGCCTCTTCGATCCGCGCCGGTACAGCGAGATGGGCATTGATCGAAAGCCGACAAAGGCGTTGGGGTCTCGACTGGCCCCCCTCGAAGCAGCCGGCGTCCCGACAAAGGTCGGCACCCCCAACGCCGAGATTATCTGGACCTATGAGCTTCAGACCCGGCTCAGGGTTTGTGATGCGGATCGGGCGCAGCGCGAGAAGGCGATCGCTGAACTTCGCGCCTCCGTGGAGCGGCTGGTAGCTTCCGACCGAGATTGTCAATCCGCGCGCGCGATGCTGGATCGTGCTGTCCGAGCTGCTGCGCTTCTCGACGTGGTCGAGCCGGAACTGGCGGAGTACGAGGTCACGCTCGCAATGGCGCGAGCAAGGCCGGAGAAGGTTGTCGATACGTGTTCCCGCATTCTGAAAGAGATTGAGGCTGGTCGCGGTTCGTCGACGGACCGCCGGAACCGCAGCCGTATCAAAGGCCGTCTCGACGAGGCGTCGATCTTCCTCCGCGATATCGAGCGCATTGACGGCGCGAACCAGAAGGTGATCGCAGAGCAGCAGCCGAAGATTGACGAAGCCCGTCGAGACATTGCCGTTGCCGCTGACTACATCGCCAGCTTAGCAACGCGATCGACGAAGGCCGCCTCCCAAGCCGCGCCTGCACCGGCCGTTTCGTCATCTCCCATCATGATCCGCGATGTTTCGCCCGCACACTCGCCAGAAGAGGTCGCCGCGCCAACGTCGGCAACGACCTCCGAACCGCGACTCACCCAGCCTGCCCTTTCTACAAGCCTTGAGGCGATCATCGCCCGCATCGAGGCCGATCGGCTCATCGTCCTCGGCCCTGAGCATCACGATGGCGACGATTACCGCGTCGGCGGAGTGACGCGGGACGAATTGCGGATACTGATCGATCCCGACCTCGTTGACCGCGCCCAGATCGAATTGGCCCGCGTTGCGAAGCTCCAGGCCGAAGAGATTGAGGGCGCCCATTTGATCTATCGGTCGCACGGACGTGCGCACGCGGAGGAGATTGCGGCATGCAGTAGCGGCCGCCCTTCCACGATCAACAACCCGCTCGGAGTCCTGCTCGCCTATCGTAACCATCCCCGCGCCGCACGGCTCATGGCGTGGGAGATGCCGGAGCAGGAGAAGTCGACGGGCAAGGCTCCGTCGATCTGGCGCCGCATGCGAGCCTCGGTCGCAGATGCCCTTTCAAGGCCCGAGCTTCCAACGCCCGAGGCCCAGCCTGAACCTCGTGCGGCCGATCCCACTACATCGTGGTCGCCGATCACGTCCCGGCCGTTGGACACGGGATCTGCCACGACCAGCTCGTCGGTGGAGGAGGCCATCGCTGAATATGCGGATGTGATCCGGACCAGCCCCGATGTCAGCTTCATAACCGTCGAGGGGGAGCGGCGCGTTGATCCCTCGAGCCTTCCTGACTGGGAAAGGAGTGTCCACGCCTTCGAAGATCACGACGTTGTGAAGACGGCGATTCAGGACCGCTGGGAGGACGAGCAGAAGAAGGAGGAAGAGGCTGAGCGTCAGCGTGCCGCGTCGGAGAGCTTCCGAGCGGGAAAAAGGGCTCAGATTCTGGCCGGTCTGGAAGCCCGGGAACTGATCGCCCGCCGGGGCAAGCATGGCTGGGTGATCGAGGGACACGACGAAGATCTTGTCTTCTTCGCAACACAATGGAGGGATCACCCGCAGCTTGCCACTGCGTTCGAGGAGAACCAGGCGCGCCGGCTGCCAAGCGGTCACTCGCCGCTGGTGCGTCACGCGGCGCCCCACCCGCAAGCTATGGTCCGCCAACCAGCCTTGCCCACCGCTGCACGATCCGCCGCGCAAGCAAATTCCTCCATACTGCGCCCGACAGCTCCGGCTCAGGGCTACACGCTTGGTGAGCAGCAATGGATGCGCGATCGGAATGCTGGGCAAGTGAGGCGCTGATGCAGCGCGCAATACGAGGCAGCCATGCGCCCATTGTCACCATTCGGCCAACTCATACACAATCCCTGAAGGCGCCATTCGCTCGGCTCATCGGCGCTTTCGATCCTTACGTGGCGCTTCTTCTTCCTGCTCAGCATCCCGCAGGACGACGACACCGGCAATGCCAGGCACCTCGTCGCTTTGAGGATGATCGACGCCCTCTCCACGACGTGCGACAAGGCCGAGCGCGAACTCAACCATCGGATGCAGACCCTGGCGCAAGCCCAGGGCGTCAGGATCGCCCGGCTCGGGCGATGATTGTCCACGCAGCCGCGCAATGCCGAACGCGGCCATCTCAGGCGTTCCGCCAGCCGACCGCGCCCCGCTACCGCCGCTGCACAATAGGCAATGCAGCGGCATCGAATGCCCGCAATGCGTGTCGAATGTCTCGTCTGGGAGGGTGGCGTGGACCGCATGTGCGTCGGCGAGGCTGACACCGAACCCGTCGATGTGATCAGGATCGCCCGGGGGAAGTGATCCGCAGATTTGCGGTACGCGGCCGGTCTGGCTGACATGGTTGTAGAAGGCGTAAAGTGCGGGGACCCGTTGCGCGTTCGCGGTCGCGAGCAGCTGCTCGATCTGACGAACTGGTGGTGTGCGCTTGCCAATATTTCGGTTGATCCCCGAATAGATCTGTTCGGCATCTTCGAGCCGCTTCGCCTGGACGAGCATTGTCAGTGACTGGCTGCCATCGGCGCTGACAAACGACCATAGCCAGTCGGCACCCGTCTTGGCCTCCTGGCTCTTGTTGAATGCGACAACCTGCACATGACCCGGATAGGCGATCTGGAGATCGAGCAGGATTGTCTCGGTGATCGTTTCCTCGTTGAATGGAAGGCCGGCCGCCTTGGCAGCGCCACGCTTGGTCCACACCATGCGCGATAGAGCGAGCAGGAAGACCTGCTCGGGGGTCAGCGTTCTCATGCGAACCCGCCGAGGAAGTCGCCCATAGCTTCGGCGCTCCCGCTCGACATAAATGCGCCGACGCCCTCGAGGATTTTGGCGAACCCCTCCTTGCCGGCCGCGCCAACTGCACCGCTGGCGACCGCAGCACCATATTTCTTTAGGAAGGCGTTGAGGGTGCTATCCTTGAGATGCCCGTCCTTTTTCAGCGCCTTCTCCAGCTGCGCCGCCTTGTCCTCCCCCATTAGCAAATCGATAAACTGGTCGAACTGCGCGAGCGGTACACGCAGGATCTCGCCCGAAAGTGATAGGTCGGCGAAAACGCCGCGTTCCTTAAGCTTGCTATCGATGATCGCGCGGACGAGCGGCGATTCGATCCCGAACGAGAGCCTTTTGTCATCAACCGAGAAATTGGCGGTCGCCAACGTCGTCGCCACCATCTGGTCGCCGAGCGAGGCGTCGACATGGCGCAGCTGATATTGGAACAACAAGCTGCGTGCCTTCGCTGGGGTGATGTTGAGCGCACGGGCGATCACGAACAACGAGGCGTCAGCGGCGATCACCTTAAGTTCGATCAGCAAGGTGAACACCAGAAGGTCGATCTCGCTCTTGGGCAGCGACCCCATTGCTTGCGCAAAATATACTTTCGCAAATCCCTCCGAGAATGCCGCTGCCGCCGGCTGCTTGGCGAGCTTGTCGCGCACCTCTAAAATCGTTCTTGCACTCATTGTGAAATTGCCCCCTGCAGGCCTTGCCCAGCCGAAACAATGCTTAAGGCGCGGCGGCTCTGCCAGTAGCGCTTCACCGTTGAAGCCGAAATCCCGAAATGAGCGGCCGTCTCAGCCACGCTGGCCAGATTGGTGGAACGCCATGTGACAACCTGCTCAGGGTCGGCTGCCTTTGAACGGCCCAGACCCGATTTTCCGCGATGCGTTTTGCCGTTCGCAGCGAGCGAATGGCGGGCGGCCGCCCGACCGGCGTCACACCGATCCTTGATGCGATCTCGCTCCATTTGGGCGACTTGGGCAAGGACGGCCAGGATCAGTTCCCCCGCCCCTTTCGCGATCGGTCCAAGCCCAAGGATATCAACCGCTACGCCCTTCTCGATCAGTCGGCGCACGCTGGCCTGGACGTCAATGGCATCGCGCCCCAATCGGTCGACGGCGTAGACCGAAAGAGTGTCACCCTCTCGGACATAGTCGAGCATGGCGGCAAAGCCAGGTCGATCCGCCGCTAGCATCGCACCACTTACTCCCTCGTCGGTGAACTCACGATCAAACGCGCCTCCCAGCGCGGTCCTTTGAGCGTCGACCGACTGGTCGCGCGTGGACACTCGATAATATGCAATACGGCTCACTCTTTCCTCCTAGTTCAAAATTTACCCACTTCCTTTCGAACCTAGTTCAATACCGGCGAGGATAAGTTTTGAACCGGCCGGACAGCCGCTCAGGCGATGGGTTCAAAACGTGGAAAGTTTTGATCCTAATGGTTCGCAGCACAATTGCATCGAGGGCAACACCGCGACGAACCGGCAAAAGGGGGTAAGGCAGGGGACAACAATGGTTCGAAGGGATGAGGTGACCTCCCGGGATGGGAGGAAAATCTCAGACAGGAGAATTTATGTTCGCCCTCCCGACGCATGATACGATGAACGCCTATTGCCTGGCCACTTACCAGCTCTTGGCGGCTCCCAACTCCGACTTCGAAACATGGGGCCTCGCTATCGCAGCTGGCCGTCCGCTGACCAGCGAGATGTTGGCCCAGCTGTGCCGGTCCTCCGTCAGGACCGATACTGCCCTCGTTTTCTCGAGTTCGGCGAAGATGTTCAGCGTGGGCCACAACGTCTTCAGATCATTGAGCCCCACGGCGGCAATTGCATCGTATATCCCGATTGCGCGCTCTGGGCACACGACTTCGAGCACCCGCTTAAGCTAATCCGGCGCGACGGCCATCCAAGCCATTTTACGGCGGAGACCGGGGATCTCATTCACGTGCCAAGCAGGGTGTCGCATGCGATCGGAGGTGGGCTCGACCGAGCGGCGTATCGCCTAAAGAAAATGGCGCGGGACTGCTTAGGAGAGCTCGAGGGCTCCTTCCTAGTTCAATTCTGACCGGGCCGGGAATGGCCGCGACATCAGCACTCAGCGTATTTTGCGGAAGGAGAGGCTTCTAGCCTACTCCTTCCGTAAGGAAGGACAAACAATGCTGAATGCTGAGATCGCTGTCCAGGCCAGCCATTCCAGCATGCTCCGGTCAACCTCTGCTTAACGAGCCGTCCGTACCCACCCTCCTTCGAATAGGAGGATCGAATGTACGAAGACCCGAATCAGGATTGGTCCCTCCAGCGGTGGGTCGCTGCCGGTCTAGATGGCCGTTGGTCCGCTGCCGAGGCAATGAACGCCACTGAGCGCGATAACGACTATCTCATCAAAGGGATGCTGCCTCGCAAGGGCACTTCTGTCTGGTTCGGCGCCGGCTCGACCGGGAAAACGCAGCTATTGCTATGGATGGCTGCGGCGATCGCGGCTCGTCGGAAGCACGTGCCGGACTGGCTTGGCCACCCCATCGATGGCAGTGGCCACGTCCTCGTCCTTTCCGCCGAGGATACGGACAAGCAGATCTTCATGCGCCTCCGGGGGATCGCCAAAGACGTCATCGGACTGGACGAACAAGACGCGCGCGATACATGCGCTCGAATTCACGTCATGCCTTTCATCAGCATGTCCGAAAGGGAGTTCGATCAGCCCAATGGCCTCTTTTCCTTTGAGAAAGGCTGGGGTCCGAGCGAGACGATGGACGCGATCCGAGACTTCATTGAAGGCTGGAACGCGAAAGCGAAAGACGACGACGACAAAATCGTCGGCGTTATCATGGACTCCGCGACCTCAATGGCCGGCTTCGAGGCGACTGTGTCTGAAGCCGTCACGAACTTCTTCTTCTATCTCAATCGCATGTGCGAGGCGCTCGATCTGTTCTGGGTGATCATCGGACACACGCCAAAAACCCAGAAGATCAACCCTGACGATCCCGATGCAGACGCGGCTGCGCGACTGCGCGGCGTAGCCCTTTGGACCACGGCGCCTCGAACGACCGTAGAGGTCCGCCAGGCATTGGGCCCACGCAGCCAGCCCAAGAGAGGCTTTGGCGGAAACTCCAAGGCCCGCCAAGCTTTTGAGGCGAAGCCGGTGCTGGATGCTGGTCTCGCGGAGAAGCCGAGTGACGTCGTCATCGTGCGTGTCGCGAAATCGAACTACTATGACGCGCATCGAGAGAAGCATTTCCTCGTGCGGCTTCCAACCGGGGCGTTCGAGGACGTTACGGACCGATTGCCGAAGGACAACCTGCCCACGGCAGATAATGAGGACGCGACCGAGGAGAAGGCCGGGGCGCCGACCATCGACGAGAAGCACGAGCAAGGGACCGCTGCGGTCTGGGAATTGATCGTCAGGCTAACAGATGGAGGAGCGGCGGGTTCAAAGGTCAGTGGGAGCCTTGTGTCGGGTGCAGTGAAAGCTTCGCGTTCAGGCGCCAACGGTCCGCATTCTGACATCCAAGGCCTGAAGCACGTCATCCAGGCTGGCACCGACAAAAATGGGCAGCCGCGTGAGGGCGCTGTTAATTGGCACCTGCTGCGGCTCCGCGATCGCGGCCGACTTGTTCATTCCGGCAAAGCCTATGCGATCGCCGACGAAGGCGCTGTCGTGTCCAATGTAGCTTCGACAGCCGTACTCGCGGCGTAGGAGTAGGTGAAGTGACTTCCTGGGGTGTGCGTAAGCACTCCCAGGGAGGAAATGTTGAGTTTTCACGACAAGGAATTATCCGGCCGTCTTGCTTGGTCGCGGTATGCTGGCAAGCCGGCAATACGGAAGGCTGTAGAGGCGGCCCGCGCAAGCGGCATCAACGTAACCTCTATCGAACTGGCGCCGGATGGCTCGATCCGTATCAGCGAGATCGCATCCACGGCTACAGTCGCAGATGAGTTCGACCGCCTGGTGCGGCAGGCGTCCTATGATCAAGGGCGTCCATTTTGTCCGGAAGGTCCGCAAGGGTAAGCCGGTTCGGTGGTACGTCTATGCCTATCGAGGCGGCCCCTGTGTTCTCACTTCCGTCGGTCCACAGAAGCCGAAGTTGGGTCCCACCGAGCTAGGACAAATCGCTGAGGCGATTAAGGATCGCACGGCTCCAGATCCGACGAAATTCGTCTCCCTCATTCGCGCTTGGCGGTCCGAAAACCCCGATCGCCCTTCCAGCCCCGAATGGGAAGCGCTGTCGCCGAACACCAAAAAGACATGGGGCTCGGCCCTAAAGCGAATTGAAGAGAAGTTCGGTGACCTGCCGATTTCAGTTTTTAACGACCCGCGCATGAAGGCAAAGCTCGTCGTTTGGCGGAACACTCTTCGAGATCGTCCGCGCGCTGCCGACATCGCCATCACGGTCCTCAGAGCGCTCCTCAAATTCGGGGAACTCAACGGCAAGGTCCATCGGAACGTCGCGACGGGAATTCCCTCCCTCTACGGGGGAGGTGACCGAGCAGAGATCATCTGGACCGAGGATGATCTCAAGGCCTTCACGAAGAAGGCACATGAACTCGGCCTCGCTGTCGTCGCTGATGGCTTGCGACTTGCTGCGGCTACCGGCCTCCGTCGAGAAGACTTGGTTACCTTGACCCAGGAACACGTGGACGAATTCGCGATCGTGAAGAAGGCGCGAAAGCGCAGCGGACCACGCCGGCGACGTCGCTTCGCGACAATTCCTCGCGTGCCGGAGCTGGATGATCTCCTCGTGGAGCTCGGTTCGCGGCCACGCCAGCAAGGGATCTCCACGATCCTGGTTGACGCGGAAGGCGCTTCTTGGACTCCTGATCGCTTGACGAAGGCCATCGCTAAAATCCGCGACGAACTGGGCATCGTCTATCATGACCCCGAGACGGGGGAGGCCCGAAAGAAGCACCTGCACGACGCGCGAGGAACCTATGCCACTCGCCTGATGGTGCACACCGACCTTGAGGACAAGGAGATCGCCGATATCATGGGTTGGGCACCGGAAGAGGTCACCACGATCCGAAAAGTCTATGTTGACCAAACGGCAGTCGTAGTGGCAATCGGGCAACGGATCGGTCGGGGCGCTGTAAACCGCAACTGTAAACCCGAGTGATCCGAATGACCGGAAAACGGCAGTTTTCCGCCGTTTCGCGGGTGTAGCTCAATGGCAGAGCAGAAGCTTCCCAAGCTTACGACGAGGGTTCGATTCCCTTCACCCGCTCCAACAACCTTAGAAAAATCAGGTTAAACCAGAACCTTGCTAGCGTAGGTTTTTGTTTAGAGGGAATCCAACCCTCCTTGACAGTTGCGAGAATGCCGGAAATTCAAGGTGCCGGGTAGCGCCCCGTGCGTTGTTTGGCCAATCACGCCGCCTTGGCCTCCTCATAATCAATTTTCTCGCGCACTCGAGCAAGCGCTCGGACGAATTCGATCATCGCTTCACTCGGCGGCGGTCGATCGGAATTGGTGGCATCCGCTTCAACCTTGGATTTTTGCGACAAGATTAGTTCTTGATAGAAATCTCCGATGTCCAGATCATCGACTGTCGCTCGTTAATTTTCGGTAGCTGGCGGGCTCAGGGCTAGAATGAGGGCCTCCCGCGTCGAT
>Ga0164243_10001402_pt1 | contig 40985 bp, 39 predicted proteins | sample OricompcompostOP_FD_108781 | JGI IMG/M metagenome (GOLD analysis project Ga0164243, IMG submission 108781) | Organic Plus compost microbial communities from Emeryville, California, USA - Original compost - Organic plus compost (OP) | ecosystem: Engineered > Solid waste > Mixed feedstock >... | reverse complement strand
GCCGGCTGAAGAGGGAGTGAAGCCAGAGACTGCGCGTGGCTTTCACGACCCCGCATACCCGACCGGGAGGGATCCTGTGAGGGAGCGGTGGCGGTGGCGCTGTGCGTCACCGCCACCGTCATGCCGGGGCCGCAACAGCCTCTGTCAGGGCAGATCAGTAGCCTGATCCGGTGAGTTCGACGGTCGGTGTGTTCGCCCTTCAAGGTGATGTTCGCGAGCACCTGGCAGCGGTCGGCAGACTCGGCCTCGAGCCGATCGCGGTGCGTCGTCCATCCGAGCTGGCGGCCTGCGATGCGCTGATCCTGCCCGGTGGGGAGTCCACCACGATGGAGAAGCTCGCGCGCGCATTCGACCTGTTCGACCCGCTGGTCGACCGGATTCGTGGCGGTATGCCGACGTTCGGTACGTGCGCCGGCATGATCATGCTGGCCGACCGTCTGCTCGACGGCGCCGCAGGGCAGGGCTCCTTCGGGGGCATCGACATCACGGTGCGCCGCAATGCGTTCGGGCGCCAGGTCGACTCATTCGAAGGCGATGTCGAGTTCGCCGGACTGGACGGGCCGGTGCACGCTGTGTTCATCCGGGCACCGTGGGTCGAGGAGGCCGGCGACGGTGTCGAGGTCCTTGCGCGCGTACCCGAGGGGGAGGCGGCAGGTAGGATCGTCGCGGTCCGACAAGGGCATCTGATGGCGACGTCCTTCCATCCCGAGGTGGGAGACGACGACCGGGTCCATCGGTTCTTCATCGAGACCGTCATGCAGGCGTAGGGGAAGGAAAGCCGATGTCCGGGCACTCCAAATGGGCGACGACCAAGCACAAGAAGGCCGTCATCGATGCCAAACGCGGCAAGATGTTCGCCAAGCTGATCAAGAACGTCGAGGTCGCCGCACGCATCGGCGGACCTGATCCGGCCGGCAACCCCACGCTGTTCGACGCGATCCAGAAGGCCAAGAAGTCCTCGGTCCCCAACGACAACATCGACCGCGCGGTCAAGCGTGGTGGCGGTCTGGACGGCGCGGGCGTCGACTACACCACGATCATGTACGAGGGGTACGGCCCCGGCGGCGTCGCGATGCTGGTCGAGTGCCTGACCGATAACAAGAACCGCGCCGCGATGGAAGTGCGCACCGCCATGACCCGCAACGGCGGCACGATGGCCGATCCGGGATCGGTGTCGTACATGTTCAACCGCAAGGGCGTCATCGCGGTGCCGGTCGAACAGCCGGAAGGGGCCACCACCAACGAGGACGACATCCTGATGGCTGTTCTGGACGCCGGCATCGAGGACGTCAACGATCTGGACGGCACGTTCGAGATCATCTGCGAGGCCACCGATCTGGTCGCCGTCCGCACGGCCCTGCAGGACGCCGGCATCGACTACGACTCCGCCGAGGCCTCCTTCGTCCCGACCGTCACGGTCGAGGTCGACGAAGAGGGCGCGGGCAAGGTCGAGAAACTGATCGACGCCCTGGAGGACTGCGACGACGTCCAGAACGTCTTCGCGAACTACTGAACCGGCGCGTCGCCCCGCGCCGCGCTGGGGAGCGACGTAGAGTATCGAACATGGTTTCGACAGCGATGACCGTGCTCGGGGTCGATCCCGGCCTCACGCGGTGCGGTGTCGGCGTCGTGCGCGGGTCCGTCGGCCGTCCGCTGGACCTGGTCACGGTCGGGGTCATCCGCACGCCGTCCGACCTGGACACCGCGCGACGGTTGCGACTCATCGAGGAGTCACTCGAGGTACGCGTCCGCGAGCATCGGCCCGATGTCGTGGCGGTCGAACGGGTCTTCAGCCAGCACAATGTGCGCACCGTCATGGGCACCGCGCAGGCCAGCGCGGTCGCGATGCTCGTCGCGGCCCGACACGGCATCGCGGTCCATCTGCACACGCCCAGCGAGGTCAAGGCAGCGGTCACCGGCAGCGGCCGGGCCGACAAGTCGCAGGTCGGGCAGATGGTCGCTCGCGTCCTGCGACTGGCCGAGCCTCCCAAGCCCGCCGATGCCGCCGACGCGCTGGCATTGGCCATCTGTCACATCTGGCGTGGGGGCGCCAGCAATCGTCTCGAACGGGCCGTCGCGGCGGCCGCAGGAGGTCGCCGATGATCGCGCACGTCCGCGGACAGGTCGCGGCGCTCACCCTCACCTCGGTCGTCGTCGACGTCGGCGGTGTCGGCTATCAGGTGATGTGCACGCCCAGCACCATCGCGGGTCTGCGGCACGGTCAGGAGGTCCAGTTGGCCACATCCATGGTCGTGCGCGAGGACTCCATGACGGTCTACGGATTCGCCGACACCGACGAGCGCGACATGTTCGAGCTGTTGCAGACCGCCAGCGGGGTCGGACCCAAGGTGGCACAGGCGATGTTGGCGGTGCTCGATCCCGATCGCATCCGTCAGGCAGTCGGCAGCGCCGACATCACGACCTTGACCTCGGTGCCGGGCATCGGGCGCAAAGGCGCCGAACGCATCGTGCTGGAGCTCAAGGACCGCATCGGTATCACCACTACGGTGGCCGCCAGCGGCGCAGGTACGGCGTGGCGCGGTCAGGTGCACGAGGCCATGATCGGCCTGGGCATCTCGGCCAAGGACGCCGACGCCGCCGTCGACAAGGTCGCGTCGGCACTCGAGCCGGGCCAGACCCCCGACACCTCCACCGCCTTGCGCGATGCGCTGCGCACCCTGTCCAAGGCGCGGGCATGAGCACCACCGGCGGCGACGCCTTCGAGGCGTTCGAGGCGGTACTGGACTCCTCGGTCCTCGACGCGGCGGTCCCCGAGGACAGGGCGTTCGAGGCTGCGCTGAGGCCACGGTCGCTGGACGAGCTCATCGGCCAGGACCGGGTGCGTGAACAGCTGGCCCTGGTGCTCGAAGCGGCGGTGGGTCGTGGCCGGACCCCCGATCACGTCCTGTTGTCCGGTCCTCCCGGTCTGGGCAAGACGACCCTGGCCATGATCATCGCCCACCAGCTCAACGCGCCATTGCGCATCACCTCAGGTCCGGCCATCCAGAACGCCGGCGACCTGGCCGCGATCCTGTCGGGCATCAACGAGAACGACGTGCTGTTCATCGACGAGATCCATCGCATGTCGCGGCCGGCCGAAGAACTGCTGTACATGGCCATGGAGGACTTCCGCGTCGACGTCGTGGTCGGCAAGGGACCGGGCGCCACGGCCATCCCGCTGGAGATCCCGCCGTTCACGGTGGTCGGCGCCACCACCAGGGCGGGCCTGTTGCCCGGCCCGCTGCGTGACCGGTTCGGGTTCACCGCTCAGCTGGACTTCTACGAGGCCGATGATCTGCACGACATCGTGCGGCGCTCGGCCGGGCTGCTCGATCTGCAGGTCACCGACGACGGCGGGCGCGAGATCGCATCGCGATCACGCGGCACGCCACGTATCGCCAACCGGCTGCTGCGGCGCGTTCGCGACTACGCCGAGGTGCGCGCCGGGGGAGTCGTCGACCTCGACGTCGCCCAGGCTGCGCTCGCGCTCTACGAGGTCGATCCACTCGGTCTGGACCGCCTGGACCGAGCGGTCCTCATAGCGCTGTGCGGCAGTTTCAGCGGCGGACCTGTGGGTCTGAGCACCCTGGCCGTGGCGGTCGGCGAAGAACGTGAGACGGTCGAGGAACTGGCCGAACCCTTCCTGGTCAGATTGGGTTTTCTGGCCCGTACGCCACGTGGCCGCGTAGCCACACCGGCAGCTTGGAAACACCTGGAGATGACCCCGCCATCCGGCGCGACCCAGCTGACCTTCGACGACGAATCGGATTGAGTTAGTTGCAGGGTTACACTATCCGGCGGCCCACCCACCGGTGAGGTCTCTCGTCTCCGATCCCGGGAGTACTTCGTGTCCGACCCGACCAACGTGGTCGTCGCTGGGGCGACCGCATGATGGCCGCACCCCGTAACGTTCGCCGCAATCAACTACGTCCAGGTCGCACGCTGACCCTGTTCCTCGCGTTCATCGTGGCCCTTTACGGGCTGCTGTTCGCCCTGGACCTGACCCGCGACAAGGGTGAGGACACGGTATGGAAGCCGCACCTCGGCCTGGATCTGCAGGGTGGCACCCGCATCACGCTCGAAGCCTCGGCCTCGGGCGGCAAGGTGACGTCGGACAAGCTGTCGCAGGCGCGCGACATCATCGATCAGCGCGTCAACGCGACGGGCGTGGCCGAGGCCGAGGTGTCCACGCAAGGCGGCAATCAGGTCATCATCGAGATCCCCGGCGAGAAGAAGGGCAATATCGTCGATGATGTCGGCCGCACCGCGCAGATGCGGTTCCGCATGGTGTGGGCCGCAAACCTGACCAGTGCCGAACAGGTCGACCAGGACGCCGTCGCCGCGGCCACCAAGACCGTGCAGGACCTGGACTGGTCGAAACTCGATCTTGACCAGCTCATCGCCGGTGAGACTCAGGGCTTGTCCTCCTTGCCCGACGACTACGCCGAGGGCGTCACGGCGCTGCAGACGTTGGCGGCGAACTTCCAGTGCACCAAGGACGGTCTGGACGTCGACGACACCAGTGCCGTGCCCCTGGTGACGTGTGACCCCTCGAGCGGTGAGGTGCTGATCCTGAGCCCCACGGTGATCGAGGGATCGCAGATCAAGTCGGCCAATCAGGGCTATGACACCCAGCGGGCCCAGTGGATCGTCGAGATCAAGATGAAGGGCGAAGGATCCAAAGCCTTCGACAAGGTCACCGAGGCACTCGTGACGACACAGTCCCGGTTCGCGATCGTGCTCGACGGTGAGGTTCTGTCGGCGCCCAGCAGCCAGGCCCACATCACCAACGGCGAGTCCACGATCAGCGGCAGCTTCACTGCCGCCTCGGCCAAGGCACTGGCCAATCAGCTCAAGTACGGCGCGCTGCCGCTGACGTTCTCGGTCAACGGTGTCTCCGAGGAGGGCCCCACGCTGGCCGGCACGCAGCTCGACGCGGGCCTGGTCGCGGGCCTCATCGGGCTTCTGCTCGTGGTCGTCTACAGCCTGCTGTACTACCGCGGGCTGGGCATCGTGATCGTCGGATCCTTGGCGGTCGCCGGCGCGTTCACCTATGCGATGGTGCTGCTCCTGGGTGCGAGCGTCGGATTCACGCTGACCCTGCCGGGTATTGCCGGACTGATCGTGGCCATCGGCATCACGGCCGATTCGTTCATCGTGTTCTTCGAGCGTATCCGCGACGAGGTGCGCGACGGCAAATCGCTGCGACTGGCCGTCGAGGCCGGCTGGGCTCGCGCCCGGAACACCATCCTGGCTGCGGACTCGGTCTCGTTCCTGGCCGCGTTGATCCTGTTCATCTTCGCGATCGGTGTCGTGCGCGGGTTCGCTTTCGCTCTCGGCCTGACCACGCTGATCGACGTGTTCGTGGTGTTCTTCTTCACCAAACCGTTGGTGTCGCTGTTCGCCCGCACGAAGTTCTTCGGTCAGGGACACAAGTGGTCCGGCCTCGATCCGGCCCACCTGGGCATCGAGGGACGGCAGGTCTCGCAGATCGGCCGCAGCCGGACCGTGAGCACCGGCCGAACCGTCAGCGCTGAGGGAGGGGATGCCTGATGGGACGCATCAGTTCATTCGGACAGCACCTGTATTCCGGCCGCATCTCGTTCGACTTCGTCGGCCGCCGCAAACTCTGGTACGCGATCTCCCTGGTGATCCTGATCGTGTCCGGTGTGGCTTTCGGAGTCCGTGGCTTCAACATGGGCATCGAGTTCAAGGGCGGCGTCGAGTTCACCGCGAAGGTCGCCAAGGCCGACTCCGCGACGATCGACGACTTGACCAAGGCCATCGAGGACGCCAAGGTCCCGGAGGCCGGCGATCCGATCGCCTCGACCTCGGGTTCGGACGCGATCCGGATCCAGACCAAGCCGCTGACTCAGGACCAGGCCGAAACCATCCAGAAGGCGCTCACCGATGCCGGTTCCCGTGAGGTCAGCCAGAATCTGATCGGTCCCAGTTGGGGTGAGCAGGTCGCGAAGAAGGCACTGACCGGTCTGGTCGTGTTCGTGCTGATCGTCATCGTGTTCATCTGGATCTATTTCCGTGAATGGCGGATGTCGGTCGCGGCGATCATCGCGCTGGCGCACGACCTGCTGATCACCGCCGGTGTGTATGCGTGGTCCGGATTCGAGGTCACGCCCGCCACCGTCACGGGTCTGCTGACGATCCTGGGCTACTCGTTGTACGACACGGTGGTCGTGTTCGACAAGGTCAAGGAGAACACCCGTCACATCCCGGGCTCGGTCTCCCGGACCTACGCCGAGGAAGCGAACCTGGCGGTCAACCAGACGCTGGTCCGCTCGATCAACACGTCCATCACGGCACTGCTGCCCGTCGTGGCCTTGCTGATCGTCGGCACCGCAGTGCTGGGCACCGGACCGTTGAAGGACCTGGCGCTGGCCCTGTTCGTCGGCATGGCGGCCGGTACGTATTCGTCGATCTTCATCGCGACGCCACTGGCCACCCAGCTCAAGGAACGCGACGCCACGATCAAGGCGCACACCAAGAAGGTGCTGGCCAAACGGGCCAAGGCCGAGTCGAAGGCCTCGGCGGCGCCGACAGAAGCGCCGGCCCCTGCGGTATCGGCCCGCCCCGTTGCGGCGTCAGGATCGGCCAAACGGCAGCAGCCGAGCCGTAAACCCCGGTCTCAGCGTGGGGGGCGTCCCAGATGAGTGACCCCAGACCTGGCATGCTTGGTTGATCGAGCGGCCGGGGGATCGACCCGGCGCCGTACCCGGAGGTTTTGACATGAAGAAGGCCCTTGCGTTCGCCGGCGTGTTGCTCGTCGCGGGCTCGCTCACCGCATGCGGCGGTGACGGAGGTTCCGGCAGCGACTACTGCAAGGATCTGAAGGCAGCGTCGACCAAGTACAAGGATGTCGGCAGCGGCGACGTCGCCGCGCTCGAGGACGCCTTCAAGACGTTCCACGAACTCGCCGACGAAGCGCCGTCGGACATCAAGGACGACTGGAAGAAGTTCGACAGCGCCCTGTCCGGTCTTGAGGACGCCTTGGACAAGGCAGGCCTGAAGCTGTCGGATCTGGCCGAACTGCAGGCGAACAAGCTTCCTGAAGGTGTCGACCAGGCGAAGTTGACTGAACTGGCCGCAGAGGTCTCCAAGCTCGGCGACGCCGACTTCGCCGCGGCGTCCAAGGCCATCGAGAAGCACGCCAAAGACACGTGCAAGGTCGACCTCAGCTGAGCGAGTCGTCGGCACGCGGCGACGTCGGCGCCGGAGGCGTCGCTGAGCTGATCGACCGGCTGACCCGGGTCGTTCCGGACTGGCCGGAGCCGGGTGTGGTCTTCCGGGACCTCACCCCGCTGCTGGCCGACGCTGACGCGCTCCACACGATCTCCGATGCGTGCGCCGGTGCGGTCCATGCGCTGGGTGACGTCGACGTCGTCGTGGGTGTCGAGTCACGCGGGTTCTGGATCGGGCCGGCGTTGGCGATGCGTCTGGGCGTCGGCTTCGTTCCGGTGCGCAAGGCCGGCAAACTGCCCGGACCGGTCCACTCGGCCGAATATGCACTCGAATACGGCACCGCGACGCTGGAGGTCGGCACCTCGCTGATCCAGCCCGGCGAACGGGTCCTGGTGGTCGATGACGTCCTGGCGACCGGGGGCACGATGGGTGCCGCCGATGAGCTGGTCCGGGCCTGCCGCGCCACGACGGCCGGTGCGCTCGTGCTGATCGAGATCGCCGCGCTCGGTGGGCGAGAGCGCCTCGACCCGCTGCCCGTCGTCTCCCTGCGTTCCTACTAGCCGGATTCGGAGGTTCACCGTGCTCAACCCCCGCCAGGTGCGCATCGTCGCGCTCGTACTCGTCGCGGTCCTGGTGCTGGCTGCTGCCGCGTCACTGGTCACCGGCGCACTGTGACCACACGACCCTGATCCGCGCGACCTAGACTGGACTGACCGGACGATCGAGGAGGGGCGTGGCCGAACGCACCGAGGCACCGACCACACCGGCGCAGGAGTCAGCGCCGGCGTCGGCCCGCGTGCGCAGCCGGCTGGCCCGCATCGGTTCCAAGACCGCCCCGGACGCGGTTCTCGACCCGCTCCTGACGGTCCACAAGGCCAATCACCCCAAGGCCGATGTCAGCACGATCCGCAAGGCGTACGAGATCGCCGAGCGGCTGCACGAGGGCCAGACCCGCAAGAGCGGCGATCCGTACATCACGCATCCGCTGGCCGTGGCCACGATCCTGGCCGAACTGGGCATGACGGCACCCACCCTGTGCGCCGCGCTGCTGCACGACACGGTCGAGGACACCCCGTACACGCTGGAGGAACTGCGCGTCGACTTCGGCGACGAGGTCGTCCACCTGGTCGACGGTGTCACCAAGCTGGACAAGGTCAACTACGGCGAGACGGCGCAGTCCGAGACCATCCGCAAGATGGTCGTGGCCATGAGTCGCGACATCCGCGTGCTGGTCATCAAGCTGGCCGATCGGCTGCACAATATGCGCACCCTGCGCTATCTACGCCAGGACAAGCAGGAGCGCATCGCCCGCGAGACCATCGAGATCTTCGCGCCCCTGGCGCATCGGCTCGGCATGAACACCATCAAGTGGGAGCTGGAGGATCTGGCGTTCGGCACCCTGCATCCCAAGGTGTACGACGAGATCGTCCGGCTCGTCGCCGACCGCGCACCGTCGCGGGAGGAGTTCCTGGAACGGGTCGTGGGCGACGTCGAGTCCGACCTGCGACACGCCAAACTCAAGGCCACGGTCACCAGCCGACCCAAGCACTACTACTCGATCTACCAGAAGATGCTGGTCGGCGGTCGCGAGTTCAGCGACATCTTCGACCTGGTCGGCGTGCGGATCCTGGTCGATTCGGTCGCGGACTGCTATGCCGTGCTGGGCGTCCTGCACGCACGCTGGAACCCCATCCCGGGGCGTTTCAAGGACTACATCAGCGTCCCGAAGTTCAACATGTATCAATCGCTGCACACCACGGTCATCGGCCCGCAGGGCAAGGCCGTCGAGTTGCAGATCCGTACCCACGACATGCACCGCCGCGCCGAGTACGGTGTCGCGGCGCACTGGAAGTACAAGGAGGACAAGTCCTCCAGCAGATCCTCGAAGGCACCGTCGGCCGATGAGATGACCTGGCTGCGCGAACTGCTGGACTGGCAGTCCGAGACCGCCGACTCGGTCGACTTCCTGGACAACCTGCGCTACGAGATGAACAGCGCCGGCGTCTACGCCTACACGCCACGCGGCGATCTGATCCAGCTGCCCGAGAAGGCCACACCGGTCGACTTCGCCTACGCCGTCCACACCGAGGTCGGCCATTCGTGCATCGGCGCTCGCGTCAACGGCCGTCTGGTCTCGCTGGAGTCGCAACTGGAGACCGGCGACGTTGTCGAGATCTTCACGTCCAAATCCGCCGAGGCCGGCCCCAGCCGCGGGTGGCTGGACTTCGTCGCGACACCGCGCGCGCGCAACAAGATCAAGCAATGGTTCACCAAGGAGCGCCGCGAGGAGTCGATCGAGCTCGGCAAGGACCTGATCGCCAAGCAGCTGCGCAAGGAAGGCCTGCCGCTGCATCGCATCTTCAACAAGAAGGTGCTCGATCAAGTGGCCACCGACCTGCAACTGGCCGACGTCGACGCGCTGTACGCAGCAGTGGGCGAGAACAACGTCGGTGCCCAGAACGTCGTCGAGCGCGTGCTGGATCTGGCCGGTGGACGGGTCGGCGCCGAGGAGGACCTCGCCGAGGCGACCGTGCTGCCCAGCGACGACCGTCCACGTCGCCGGTCACGACTCAGCGCGGACGCGGGCGTCCTGGTCGAAGGGCTCGACGGCGGGGCCATGGTCAAGCTGGCGCGCTGTTGTACCCCGGTACCGGGCGACCGGATCGAAGGATTCGTGACCCGCACATCGGGCGTCTCCGTCCACCGCACCGACTGCGTCAACGTGGCCGAACTGCACCACACTCAGCCGGAACGATTCGTCGATGTCCGCTGGGCACCCACCGGAGCCAGCACCTTCCTGGTCGCGGTCCAGGTCGAGGCGCTGGATCGCCCGGGTCTGCTCAGTGACATCACACGGGTCATCAGCGACCAACACGTCAACATCCTGTCCGCGTCGGTCGTCACGGGCCGCGACCGCGTGGCCAAGAGCAAGTTCACCTTCGAGATGGGCGACGCCAAGCATCTCGGCCACGTCATGTCGGCCGTCCGCACCGTCGAGGGCGTCTTCGACGCCTACCGCCTCACCCAGTAGTCAGGAACGCAACCACCGGGGTTGGGGGAGCGGACCTACGAGTAGTCCGCTAGTCGCTTTGAAGCGGACCTACGAGTAGTCCGCTTGTGCCTTCTGCGCCATTTCCAGGAACTGGCGGTTCGAGGCGATCGTGCCCTCGAGGTCCTTGATCCTCTTGGCATCGCCGGCGGCCTGAGCCTTGGCCAGCTTCTCCTCGGCCTCGGTGATGGCACGCTCGAGCTTGGAGACCATGTCATCGGCGCGGGCCGACTTCTCCGGATCGGTGCGCTTCCACTCCTGCTCGCCGGCGGCACGGACCGCCTGCTCGACCTTGCGGATACGCCCCTCGAACTCCGAGATGCGGGCACGCGGCACCTTGCCGGCGGCCTCCCAGCGGTCGGCGATGTCGTGCCAGGCCTTGCGCGCTGCCTCGGCGTCCGTGATGGGCAGCAGCTTCTCGGCGTCGGCGAGGATCTCGAGCTTCTTCTCGGCGTTGACCTCGTACTCGGCGTCCAACGCCTTGTTCGCCTCATCGCGGGCGTTGAAGAACACGTCCTGAGCCGCCCGGAACCGCTTCCAGAGCTTGTCATCGACATTGCGAGGGGCCGGACCGGCCTTCTTCCACTGCTGCATCAGATCGCGGTACTGACCGGCCGTGGGACCCCAGTCGGTCGACGTCGACAGCGCCTCGGCCTCGGCGATCAGCTTCTCCTTGGCCTTGGCCGCGCCTTCACGCGCGACCGCCTGCTCACCGAAGTGCTGCTTGCGGCGCCGCGTGTACTGGGTGCGCGCCGAGCTGAAGCGATGCCACAGGGCGTCATCGGCCGACTTGCTGAGCCGGGGCAGCGCCTTCCATTCGTCCAGGAGGGTCCGCAGACGATCGGCACCGTTGCGCCAGTCCGATCCGGCGGCGATCTTCTCGGCCTCGTCGGCGATGCGGTTCTTGCCCGCCTCGGCCTCGGCGGTGCGCGCGGCCTTCTGCGCCTGCCGTTCCTCGCGGGCCTTCTCGACGGCCGGTTCCAGGGCGTCGACGCGCGTGGCCAGCGTCGCCAGGTCGCCCATGACCTCGCCGTCGGTGATCTGGTCGCGGACCTTGGCGATGGCCTTGACGGCGTCGTCGGGTGCCACCGACCCGCTCTTCAACCGCTGTTCGAGCAGTTCGACCTCGGCGGCCAGCCCATCGAAACGACGGACGTACAGCGCCAGTCCCTCCTCGGGTGTGCCGGCCTGCCACTGTCCGATCTGTCGTTCACCGTCGGCGGTGCGGACGAAGACGTTCCCGTCGGTGTCGATCCGTCCCCACTCGTGGGTGGCGCTCTCGCTCATGCCCGACAGTCTATGGCGATCGGCTCGCGTACCCTGTGGGGCGTGCTCCTCACGTCGTTCCCAGCCGGTCCGCTGCAGGCCAACTGCTACTTCGTCGCCAGGGGTCCAGGCACCGGGTGCGCCATCGTCGACCCCGGCATGGATGCGATGGACGGCGTCCGCCAGGTCGTGTCCGAACAGAACCTCAAGCCCCAGGCAGTGCTGATCACCCACGGTCACTTCGACCACATGTGGTGCGCCCAGGACGTCGCCGCCGAGTACGACTGCCCGGTCTGGATCCACCCCGCCGACCGGCACCTGCTGGCCGATCCGATGGCCGCGATCTCGAACGAGTCCGCCGCGATGCTGCGTCAGCAACTGCAGATCACCGACGTCCCGGCGTTCACCGAGCCCGCCGACGTGCGGGACGCCTCGGACGGCGTCGTCATCGAGGTCGACGGACTGTCGATCACGGTCGACCACGTGCCCGGCCATACGCCTGGCACGGTCTACTACCGCGTCGACTACGAGGGTCCCGAGCCGGTCTCGCAGATCATGTTCAGCGGCGACTTCCTGTTCGCCGGGTCGATCGGTCGCACCGATCTGAACGGCGGATCGCACCCGCAGATGCTGGACAGCCTGCGCGACAAGGTACTGCCGCTCGATGACGACATCGTCGTATTGCCCGGCCACGGCCCGCAGACATCGATCGGCCGCGAGCGCGCGACCAACCCCTTTCTGGCCGAACTCATCGGGGGGTAGACGACATGGCCAAGCTGAGTGGATTCCCCGAGTACCTGCCGTCCGAGCGGATCGTGGAGCAGCAGGTGCTCGATCACCTGCGCCGCACGTTCGAGCTGCACGGATTCGCCAATATCGAGACGCGCGCCGTCGAGCCGGTGGCCGAACTGCTGCGCAAGGGCGAGATCGACAAAGAGGTCTACGCGGTCCGCCGGTTGCAGGCAGAAGGCGATTCGGAGAAGGACCAGCTGGCTCTCCACTTCGACCTGACCGTCCCGTTCGCGCGGTACGTCGTGGAGAACTCCAACGATCTGGACTTCCCGTTCCGGCGGTACCAGATCCAGAAGGTCTGGCGCGGCGAGCGTCCGCAGCAGGGCCGGTTCCGCGAGTTCACGCAGGCCGACATCGACATCGTGGGCCGTGACAGCCTGCCGTTCCACGCCGATGTGGAGGTCGCCCAGGTCATGGCCGAGGCCCTTGCGGGGCTGCCGGTGCCGCCGCTGACTCTGCAGGTCAACAACCGCAAGGTCCTCGAAGGCTTCTACCTGGGCGTGGGTGCCACGGACCCGGCTGCGGTGATGCAGGTCGTCGACAAGCTGGACAAACTGCCCGGTGACACGATCATCGAGCTGCTCCGGTCGGATGCGGGTCTGACGGCCGACCAAGCCGCACAGTGCGTCGCGGTCGCCCAGATCTGCACGCCCGATGCGTCCTTCGTCGGACAGGTACGTGCGCTGGGTGTCGAACACCCGCTGCTCGACGAAGGCCTGGAGGAACTGCGCCAGGTCATCGAGGGAGCGACCGCGCCCGAGGGCGTCACCGTCACGGCCGATCTGCGCATCGCGCGCGGCCTGGACTACTACACCGGCACCGTGTTCGAGACGCGGATGGCCGGATATGAGCACCTCGGCTCGATCTGCTCGGGCGGCCGGTACGACCAGCTGGCGCGGGACAACCGCAGCACCTACCCGGGCGTCGGCATCTCGCTTGGCGTCTCCCGGCTGCTCGCGCCGTTGTTCGCCGACGGCCTGCGGGCGGACCGCTCGGTCCCCAGCGCGGTGCTGGTGGCCTTGCCGAATGAGGAGTCACGTTCCGCGAGCGACGCCGTCGCCCAAGCGCTGCGCGCCCGCGGCATCGCCACCGAAGTGGCACCGAAACCGCAGAAGTTCGGGCAGCAGATTCGCCATGCCGAACGCCGGGGAATACCGTTTGTCTGGTTCCCCGACACCGGTGAGGTGAAGGACATCCGCTCGGGGGAGCAGAAGGCCGCTGACCCGGCCACCTGGACACCACCCGTCGACGATCTGCAACCGCGGCTCGTCACGCCCACCACTGAGGAGACCACCCCGTGATCCGCACCCATGACGCCGGAACCCTGACCGCCGCGAACGTCGGCGACCAGGTCACCCTCGCCGGATGGGTCGGTCGTCGTCGAGATCACGGTGGTGTCGCGTTCATCGACCTGCGCGAGGCCAGTGGCGTCGTCCAGGTCGTCGTGCGCGAGGAGGTCGCCCATCAGCTGCGATCCGAGTACTGCCTCAAGGTCGTCGGCACGGTCCAGAAGCGTCCTGAGGGCAACGAGAACCCGGCCATCCCCAGCGGCGAGATCGAGGTCATCGCGGACGACGTCGAGATCCTGAGCGCGTCCGCGCCGCTGCCGTTCCCGATCGACGACACTGCATTGTCGAAGTCTGGCGAGGTCGGTGAGGAGGTGCGGCTCAAGCACCGCTACCTGGACCTGCGTCGCCCCGGCCCGGCGGCCGCGATTCGCCTGCGGTCCAAGATCAACGCCGCAGCACGCCAGGTGCTGGCCGATCGCGACTTCGTCGAGGTCGAGACACCGACCCTGACCCGGTCGACGCCCGAGGGCGCCCGCGACTTCCTGGTGCCCGCACGCCTGCGGCCGGGCAGTTGGTACGCCCTGCCGCAGAGCCCGCAGCTGTTCAAGCAGCTGCTCATGGTCGGTGGACTGGAGCGGTACTACCAGATCGCACGCTGCTACCGCGACGAGGACTTCCGCGCCGACCGGCAGCCTGAGTTCACCCAGCTCGACATCGAGATGAGCTTCGTCGACCAGTCCGACGTCATCGAGCTGATGGAAGCGGTGCTCACCGCGATGTGGGCGCAGATCGGGTACCAGATCCCCACCCCAATTCCACACATGACGTACGCCGACGCGATGCGCCGGTTCGGTTCGGACAAGCCGGATCTGCGCATGGGCCAGGAACTGGTCGAGTGCACCGAATACTTCAAGGACACCCCGTTCCGGGTGTTCCAGGCCGAGTACGTCGGTGCCGTGGTCATGCCGGGCGGAGCGTCGCAACCGCGCCGTCAGTTCGACGCCTGGCAGGAGTGGGCCAAGCAGCGTGGTGCGAAGGGCCTGGCCTACGTCACGATCGCCGAGGACGGCGAGCTGGGCGGTCCGGTCGCCAAGAACCTGTCCGATGCCGAGCGGGCCGGCCTGGCCGAGCACGTCGGTGCGAAGCCGGGCGACTGCGTCTTCTTCGGCGCCGGAACCACCAAGGCCACCCGCGCGCTGTTGGGTGCGGCCCGCCTGGAGATCGGGCGCCGCTGCGATCTGATCGACGAATCGGCCTGGGCGTTCGTCTGGGTCGTCGACGCTCCGCTGTTCGAACCCACCACCGATGCCATCGCATCCGGCGACGTCGCGGTCGGCGGCGGCGCCTGGACCGCCGTGCACCACGCGTTCACGTCGCCGCAGGACGTCGAGACGTTCGACACCGATCCGGGCAACGCGCTGGCCTGGGCCTACGACATCGTGTGCAACGGCGTCGAGCTGGGTGGCGGGTCCATCCGTATCCACCGCGACGACGTCCAGAAGCGCGTCTTCAAGATCATGGGCATCGACGAGGACGAGGCGCAGGAGAAGTTCGGCTTCCTGCTGGATGCGTTCCAGTACGGCGCCCCGCCGCACGGTGGCATCGCGGTCGGCATGGACCGCATCTGCGCGATGCTGGCCGGCTCGGACTCGATCCGCGAGGTCATCGCGTTCCCCAAGTCCGGTGGCGGCTTCGATCCGCTGACCGCGGCACCCGCGCCGATCACGCCGGAGCAACGCGCCGAGGCCGGTATCGACATCGAGCCCGAAGACGAGGACGAGCCGTCCGCCGGTTGAGGTACGGAGCGAAGCGGAGCCTCGAACCAGTGGACGTCGGGTGATCTTGAGGCTCAGCCGTGGCCGGCTTCGCGCCTCGATCGGCATGTGGTCGGTAGGGTCGCGGTGTGAGCGACGGACTGTTCGACCTGCCTGATCAGGCCCCTTCCGTACGTTCCGATTCCGGTGGCACGCTGGCGGGGAACGCGCACACCTCGGCTCCGCTGGCCGTGCGGATGCGGCCGCGCACGCTCGACGAGCTGGTGGGCCAGGAGCACTTGCTGGCGGCCGGATCACCGCTGCGTCAGATGATCGACGGCGACCAGCCGTTGACGATCCTGCTGTGGGGGCCGCCCGGCACGGGCAAGACCACCATCGCGTCCTTGCTGAGTCAGCACACACAGCGGCGATTCATCGAGGTGTCGGCCGTCAGCGCGGGCGTCAAAGAGGTGCGCGACGTCATCGCGGGTGCTCGTCGCGCGCTGGCCAACGGCATCGAGACGGTGCTGTTCGTCGACGAGGTGCACCGGTTCAACAAGTCACAGCAGGACGCGCTGCTGCCCGGCGTCGAGAACCGCTGGGTCTCACTCATCGCGGCCACCACCGAGAATCCGCACTTCAGCGTCATCTCGCCGCTGTTGAGCCGGTCGTTGCTGTTGACGCTCGACAGCCTGACCGACGACGACATCGCCACGGTGATCGATCGCGCCGTCACCGACGAGCGTGGCCTCAACGGGGCCGTGACCCTGACCGACGACGCCCGCGATCACCTCGTGCGACTGGCCGGGGGAGACGGACGTCGAGCCCTGACGTATCTGGAGGCGGCGGCCGGCGCGGCCACCAGCCAGGGGCGCACCGACATCACGGTCGACGACGCCGCACTCGCGGTCGACAAGGCGGCCGTCCGGTACGACCGTCAGGGCGATCAGCACTACGACGTCATCAGCGCGTTCATCAAGTCGATCCGTGGCTCGGACGTCGATGCCGCCCTGCACTACCTGGCGCGGATGATCGAAGCGGGGGAGGACCCGCGGTTCATCGCTCGGCGGCTGATGATCCACGCCAGCGAGGACATCGGCATGGCCGATCCCAGCGCGCTGCAGGCGGCGGTCGCCGCGGCCCAGGCTGTGGCCATGATCGGCTTCCCCGAAGCGCGCATCACCTTGGCTCAGGCCACGATCCATCTGGCCACGGCGCCCAAGTCCAATGCTGTGATCCGGGCGATCGACGCGGCGATCGCCGACGTCTCAGCAGGTAAGGCGGGGGCCGTACCGCCCGCACTGCGCGATGCGCACTACTCGGGTGCCAAGAAGCTCGGTCACGGCCACGACTACGCCTATCCGCACGACGACCCCAAGGGGGTCGTGCCGCAGCAGTACGCGCCCGACGAGGTCGACGGTGCCGAGTACTACCGACCGGGGCCGCATGGGAACGAAGGCGCGCTGGCCGAGCGGTTGGAACGGATCCGCAAGATCCTGCGCGACCGGGCCTGACCCAGGCTAGTAACCTCGTCACCATGCCTGTCGACGTCACGATCCTGGTCGTGACCGCGCTGGTGGCGGTCGTGGCCGTCGTCGCCGCGGTCGTGGCGGTGCGTGCGCTGCGAGAGGTGCGCCGCATCGATGCCGGACGGACCGCGCAGCCGGCTGAGACGTCGACCGAACTGGTCGCGTCGGGCGCTCAACCGATCCCAGCGGTCAGCGAACCGCGCCCGGTCCAGATGGTCGAGGGCCGTGTCGTCGCGACGCTCTCGCAGCAGGACCTGCTCGAGGCCCGTCTCAGTCGGCCCTTGGCGCGAATATCGGTGTACGCCCACGGCATCGTTCACGCCTTGCGGCCCGAATCACGCGATCGCATCACGGCCCTGATGCGTCGCGAGTACAGGCGCCGGCGGGCCATGCGACTCAAGGTCGCGCGTCGCGCCCTGCGGTCGGTGCCGAACGAGGTCCTCGCTCGCCCCGACGACTGGATGGGTTCTGCCGATGACGCGGCCCAGGACTATCCGCGCGCGGTGGGCCAATGATGATCTCGCGCTTCGCGGTCTTCGCCGCCGGTGCGGCAGCCGGCGCCTACGGCGCGGTCAAGGCGCGTCGAGCCGCCTACCGACTCTCGGTCCCCGGCCTGGTCGACCAGGCGTCGGCCCTCGGGCTGGGCTGGCAGGAACTCCGTGAGGAGATCGCCGACGGCATGGCCGGCCACGAACGCACCCAGTACCTCAAGCTCACCAGAAAGCAGCAGCAATGAAGACCGCGGAGATCCGCCAGCGCTTCCTCACCCACTTCGAGAAGGCCGGTCACACCGTGGTGCCCTCGGCACCCCTGCTGTTCGACGATCCCAATCTGCTGTTCGTCAATGCCGGCATGGTGCCGTTCAAGCCGTACTTCCTCGGCCAGGAGACGCCGCCGTGGAAGACCGCCACGAGCGTGCAGAAGTGCGTGCGGACCCTCGACATCGAGGAGGTCGGCAAGACCACGCGGCACGGCACGTTCTTCCAGATGAACGGCAACTTCAGCTTCGGCGACTACTTCAAGGCCGGCGCCATCGAGCACGCCTGGGGACTCATCACCGGATCGCTTGACGACGGCGGGCTGGGCTTCAGCCCTGACGACGTGTGGGTCACGGTCCTGGAATCCGACGACGAGGCACGTGGCCTGTGGCGCGAGATCGCCGGTCTGCCCGACGAGCGCATCCAGAGTCGCGGTCTGCTGGACAACTACTGGCACATGGGCGTCGCCGGCCCGGGCGGCCCGTGCAGCGAGATCTACATCGACCGCGGTCCAGAGTTCGGGCCCGACGGCGGCCCCGTCGTCGATGAGGACCGCTTCCTGGAGATCTGGAACCTGGTCTTCATGCAGGAGGAGATCACCGACGTCGTCAGCAAGGAGCAGTTCAACGTCGTCCAGCCCCTGCCGAATCCGAACATCGACACCGGTATGGGCCTGGAACGCGTCGCGTACCTGATGCAGGGCAAGCACAACCTGTACGAGATCGACGAGGTGTTCCCCGTCATCGCGAAGGCCGCCGAGCTGAGCGGCAGGGACTACGGCGCGAACCACGTCGACGACGTCCGGTTCCGCGTCGTGGCCGATCACGTGCGCAGCGGCCTGATGCTGATGGGTGACGGCGTGACTCCCGGCAACGAGGCGCGCGGCTATGTGCTGCGCCGTCTGTTGCGCCGGGCCGTGCGCTCGATGCGTCTGCTCGGATTCGACGATCCTGCGCTGCCGCAGCTGCTCCCGGTCAGCCTGGAGCAGATGAAGGCGTCGTACCCCGAACTGGAGACCGACTTCGCGCGGATCGAGCAGGTCGCGTACACCGAGGAGGACGTGTTCCGGCAGACGCTGGACAAGGGCACGCAGATCTTCGAGAGCGCGGCGGTCGAGGTCAAGAACGCGGGCGGGACCAGCTTGAGCGGGCAGCAGGCGTTCACCTTGCACGACACGTACGGTTTCCCGATCGACCTGACGCTGGAGATGGCCGAGGAGCAGGGGTTGGCCGTCGATGCCGACGGTTTCCGCTCCCTGATGGCAGAGCAGCGAGCGCGTGCCAAGGCCGACGCCAAGGCCAAGAAGGGCAGTCACGCCGACACCACCGTCTACCGTGGCGTCCTCGACGACAACGGACCCACCGACTGGCGGGCCTACACGACGCTGACCACCGAGTCGAACGTCATCGCGCTCATCTCCGAGGGAGTCGGTGCCCCAGCGCTGTCGGCCGGATCGGTGGGCGAGGTCGTGTTGGACCGCACGCCGTTCTACGCCGAGTCCGGTGGCCAGCATGCCGATGCCGGCGTCCTGGTCTGGTCCGCCAATGGATCGGGTGCAGGCCGCGCTGAGGTGCTGGATGTGCAGCGCCCCGTCAAGGGTCTGGTCGTGCACCAGGTCCGTGTCCTCGACGGCGAACTGACCGTGGGCACCGGAGTCGAGGCGGCCGTCGACCCTGAGTGGCGGGTCGGCGCACGCCAGGCGCATTCGGGCACCCATGTCGTCCACGCTGCGCTGCGCGAAGTGCTCGGACCGACGGCCCTGCAGTCCGGATCGTTCAACCGTCCCGGCTATCTGCGCCTGGACTACGGCTGGAACTCGGCCCTGTCCCCGCAGCAGATGCACGACGTCGAAGCGGTGTCCAACCGGGCACTACGTGAGGATCTGCCCGTCTCGGCGCATCTGATGTCGCTTCCCGAGGCGCGTGATTTCGGTGCGCTCGCGCTGTTCGGCGAGACGTACGGCGACGAGGTGCGGGTCATCGAGATCGGTGGTCCGTGGTCACGCGAGTTGTGCGGCGGTACGCACGTCGAGCGGTCGTCACAGATCGGCACCGTGGTGCTGACCTCCGACGGCTCGGTGGGTGCGGGCAACCGCCGCGTCGAGGCACTCGTCGGCATCGAGGGGTTCGAGTACCTGGCCCGCGAGCGTGACGTCGTGCGCCAGCTGACCGAGATTCTCAAGACCCAACCCGATGACGTGCCGGGTCGGGTGCGCGATCTGGTCGATCGGCTCAAGGTGCTGGAGAAGGAGTCCGACAAGCTCAAGGCCCAGCAGTTGCTCGGCGCCGCGGCCGACGTCGCTGCTTCGGCGAAGGACCTGAACGGCGTCGCGTTCGTCGGTCACCACGCCGCTGGCGCCGGTGGCGGCGATGTCCGCACCCTGGCCCTCGACATCCGCGGCCGCATCCAGGATCGTCCGGTGGTCGTGGTCGTGATCGGCGACGCCGGCGACAAGCCGTCGGCGGTCGTCGCGTTGAACCCGGGTGCGCAGGATCGCGGTCTGAGCGCGAACGATCTGATCGGTGTCATCGGTCCTGTCCTCGGGGGGCGTGGCGGCGGCAAGGCCGACGTCGCTCAGGGCGGCGGCACCGACGTGTCCGCGATCCCGGCCGCCCTGGCCGCCGCTGAGGCAGCCGTCCGCGGCTGAGCCGGTGATGCGCAGAGGCAGGCGACTGGGTGTCGACGTCGGAGACGTCCGCATCGGAGTCGCCGTCTGCGATCCGGACGGCCTGATCGCGACACCGTTCGAGACCGTTTCGGCCGGTCCTGACGCTGCGGCACGCATCGCGCAGATCGCGTCCGAGATCGAGGCGATCGAGGTCGTCGTCGGCTGGCCGGTCGGTCTGTCGGGACGTGAAGGGCCCGCGGCGGCCAAGGTGCGCGCCTTCTGCGACGTGCTCGGGCCGCTGATCGGCGACGTGTCGATCCGCCTGGTCGACGAGCGAATGTCTACGATGACAGCCGACGGTCTGCTCCGCGAGGGCGGGAAGTCAGGTGTCAAACGGCGCAAGGTGATCGACCAGGCGGCAGCCACGGTCATCCTGCAGTCCGCGATGGATGCCGAGCGGACCCGAGGGTCCGCACCCGGAGAAGTAGTGCACGGCCGGCCCGACGGTGAGGACTGACGCAACATGAGCGATGCCCTGGATCTGATGTCCGATGGCTCAGGTGGCCGCGGTTCCCGCTCCGGCGGCGGTCATCGACGAGCCGAACGGCCACCGCGAGCACCGTGGGGACGCAGGATCATCGCCCTGATCGTCATCGCGGCGATCGTCCTGGGCGGTTGGTGGGGCTACGGCAAGGTCAAGGACTTCTTCGGCGGACCGGAAGATTACACCGGTCAGGGCAGCGGCCAGGTCGTCGTCGAGATTCCTGAAGGTTCCACGGGGCAGGGCATTGCGAACGTCTTGGCGAAGGCGGACGTGGTCAAGAGCCCCGAAGCGTTCTACCAGCTGAGCCTCAAGGACAGTCGCGCTCAGGCGATCCAGCCCGGCTTCTATCAGCTCAAGAAGCAGATGTCTGCCGAAGCGGCGCTGACCGCCCTGATGGACAAGGGCAATCGGGTCGAAGGCAAGGTCACGATCCCGGAGGGGTCACGGATTCGGCAGATCGTGAAGTTGATCGCGAAGAACACCGAGATTCCCGAGGACGACGTGACGGCGGCCCTCGCGAAGCCCGAGGCGCTGGGTTTGCCGGCCGAAGCCGAGGGCAATCCTGAGGGGTATCTGTATCCCGCGACCTATGTCGTACCGCCAGGCACCACCGCCGAGGAGCTCCTCAAGCAAATGATCGCCAAGACGGTCCAGACCACTAAGTCGCTCGATCTGGAGAACCGTGCGAAGGCCCTCGGGCTCAGCACCGAGGAGGTGCTGACGTTGGCCAGCATCCTGGAGTACGAGGCCAACCGCGACGAGGACTATCCGAAGGTCGCGCGAGTCATCTACAACCGCATCAATCAGGGCATGCCGTTACAGCTGGACTCCACGGTCTCGTATGTCAGCGGACGTGAAGGCGATGTATGGACCACCGAAGCCGAGCGCGCCGACACGTCGGAGTACAACACGTATCAGCACGTAGGCCTGCCGCCCGGACCGATCGGGTCGCCGGGGGAGAAGACCATCGAAGCTGCTCTCAACCCTGCTGAAGGTGACTGGATCTACTTCGTCCCTGACTACGAGAACAAGACGACCGTGTTCAGCACGAATCTGGCCGACCATCAGGCCGCGGTCGATCACCTGACGGCCTGGTGTCGCGATGCTTCCAAGGACAAGGACGACATCTGCTGATGCGTGTGGCCGTTCTGGGCAGCCCGATCGCTCATTCCCTGTCGCCGGTCATGCACCGTGCGGCGTATGCGCACGCCGGTCTGGACTGGACCTACGACGCGATCGACGTTCCGGCCGGCGGCCTCGCCGACCTCGTGGGCGGTGTGGACGACGACTGGCGCGGCTTCTCGGTCACCGCTCCGCTGAAGCGTGAGGCGGCCGCGTTCGCCACGACTCGTACGCCTGTCGTCGAACGGCTCGGCGCGGCCAACACCCTGGTCCGCGACGGCGCGGGTTGGGCCGCTGACAATACCGACGTTCCCGGTGCCGTAGCTGCCTGGGCAGAAGCAGGCGTGACGGGCATCGGTTCGGTGCGGATCCTCGGTGGTGGCTCGACCGCGGCGGCGATGGCGTACGCCGTGGGTACGGCGGGCGCTGAGCGGATCGAGATCGTGGTGCGTGAACCGGCTCGTGCCGACGCGGCAGTGGCGGCAGGTCTCGATGGGGGTGCGGCGGTCGATGTTGCGCGACTGGATGAATCCGTCGGTGCGCCGGTCGACCTGCTGATCTGCACGGTGCCCGTCGCGGCGGTGCAGGCACGCGCCGCCGAGTGGACTGCCGCCGCGCGTGCGGTGTTCGACGTCATCTACGACCCGTGGCCCACGGCGCTGGCGATGACGGCCGAGCGGCAGGGCCTCACGGTCGTCTCGGGCCTCGATCTACTGGCCCACCAGGCCGTCCTGCAGTTGCAGCAGATGGCCGCGATCGACGTCGATGCGGACCTGCTTCGCTCGGCAGCCCGTGTCGCTCTGGCCGGCGGCCACACGCCGTGACACCGGCTTGGATAGCCGGCGCCATGGTCGCGGCGGCCGCGATCGCCGCGCTGGGTCCTCGGATCGTGGCGGCGATCCCCGAACCGGCCGAACCCGCCGAGGACAAACGGACGTACGCCGACGTGGCACGGACCCGAGGTGCACTGGCCTGGATGGTGATTCCGGCCGCTGTCGCCGCTGGCGTCGTGGCGTGGCGGGTCGAGACACATGAACTGCTACCGGCGTGGGTCCTGCTGTGCGGAGTGGGTGCCTGGCTGGCGTTCATCGACTGGCACACCCATTATCTGCCGTTCCGCATCACAGCGCCTCTGTATGTCGGTGTGTGGTTGCTCGTGGGCCTGGCCGCGCTGCTGCTGAAGGATCTCGATGTCCTGGTGCACGCGGCCGTCGCGAACCTGATCGTATACGCGATCTTCTGGGTCCTGTACTGGATCGGCCAGCGTTTCATGGGCGGCGCGTTCGGGTTCGGTGATGTGCGTTTGGCGGCGATCCTGGCGGTGGCCCTGGGCCCCCTGGGACGCGAAGCGACGATGGTCGGCCTGTACGCCGGTTTCGTCCTCGGAGCCGTGTTCGGCATCGTGCTGCAGCGGCTCAAGGTCGTGCCACGCGGCGAGATCGCGTTCGGACCGTATCTGCTCGCCGGTGCCGTGATCGGCGCCGCGTGGGGTCTGTGAACGGCCCGTGGGAGAATCGACCTCATGCTTCGTTGGTTGACCGCAGGTGAGTCGCACGGCCCTGCCCTGGTGGCGGTTCTCGAGGGTCTTCCGGCCGATGTCGAGGTCACCAGCAAGGACATTCAGGCCGCATTGGCGCGGCGCCGTCTCGGGTACGGCCGCGGGGCACGGATGTCGTTCGAGGCCGACGAACTGGAGATCGTCGGCGGCATCCGGCACGGCCGCACGCTCGGCAGCCCAGTCGCCCTGCGCATCGGCAACAGCGAATGGCCCAAGTGGGAGCAGGTCATGGCGGCCGATCCGGTCGAGCCCGAGACGCTGGCCGGCCTCAAACGCAATGCGCCGCTGACCCGGCCGCGACCCGGCCACGCCGACCTGGCCGGCATGCAGAAGTACGGTTTCGACGAGGCACGCCCGATCCTGGAGCGCGCCAGCGCCCGCGAGACGGCGGCCCGCGTCGCGCTCGGTGAGCTCGCGGCGCAGTTCATCGCCCAGACCACGGGTGCCACCGTCGTGTCGCACGTCGTCGAGCTCGGCACGGTCAAAGCACCCGCGGGCATCGTCCCGAGTCACGCCGATGTCGAGGCCCTGGACGCCGATCCCGTGCGTTGCTTCGACGCGGACACCAGCGCCGCGATGGTCGCCGAGATCGACGCGGCACACAAGGACGGCGACACGCTGGGTGGCGTCGTCGAGGTCGTCGTCGAAGGACTGCCGCCCGGGCTCGGATCACACACGCACTGGGATCGCCGGCTGGACGGCAAGCTTGCGCAGGCGCTGATGGGCATCCAGGCCATCAAGGGCGTCGAGGTCGGTGACGGCTTCGAGCTGGCCCGCAGCCGTGGATCGGACGCTCACGACGAGATCGTCCCGACCGATCTGCCGAGCGGGTCCTCTGCTGAACTCGCGGTCCGGCGTGCGTCGGGCCGTTCCGGTGGCACCGAAGGCGGTATGACCACGGGCGAGCTCCTGCGGGTCCGCGCCGCCATGAAGCCCATTGCCACGGTGCCGCGGGCGCTGCGCACGGTCGACGTCGAGACCGGCGAGGAGACCACGGCGCACCATCAGCGTTCTGACGTGTGCGCGGTCCCGGCCGCCGGCATCGTCGCCGAGGCCATGGTGGCGCTGGTCGTCGCTGACGCGATCCTGGACAAGTTCGGCGGTGACTCGGTCGCCGAGACCTCCCGCAACGTCCAGGGCTATCTGAGCAATCTGAGGTACGTGTGACCGGTCCGCTGGTCGTGCTGGTGGGTCCGCCGGGCGCCGGCAAGACCACGGTCGGACACATCCTGGCCGCCCGTCTGGGTGCGGTGCTGCGTGACACCGACGCCGACGTCGAGCAGTCCGAGGGCGTCACGGTGCAGGACCTCTTCGTGACCCATGGCGAGGCACACTTCCGGGCGTTGGAGGAGAAGGCCGTCGCCGCCGCGCTGACCGAGCACGACGGCGTCCTGTCGCTGGGTGGGGGTGCGGTTCTCAGCGAGGCGACGCGTGCGCTGCTGGCCGACCATCCGGTCGTGTTTCTCGACGTCGGCCTGTCGGGTGCGGCCTCGCGCGTCGGCCTGGGCGCGGGCCGGCCGCTGCTGCTGGGCAACGTCCGGGGACAGTTGAAGGCACTATTGGATGCCAGGCGACCGGTCTACACCGAAGCCGCCGACCTGACGATCGATACCGACGGCCGCGGTCCCGACGAGGTGGCAGAACTCATCGCGACCTGGCTCGGGGCCAGGCAGAACCGAACAACTCAGAACGGGGAGCCCGCATGACCCGCCGGATCACCGTGGCGACCGATCAGCCGTACGACGTGGTGGTCGGCCGGAGCCTTGATGCCGAACTGAGTGCTCTCGTCACGGCGGGCGGCACCTATCGGGTGGCGATCGTCCACCCGCGTGCGCTCGCGGTACGCGCCCAGACGATCCGGTTCGGTCTGCTCGATGCCGGGCTGCAGGTGCACCTGATCGAGGTGCCCGACGGCGAGGCCGCCAAGAACGTCGACGTCCTGCAGTTCTGCTGGGGGATTCTCGGCGACGCCGGTTTCACGCGCTCCGATGTGGTCGTCGGACTCGGAGGCGGTGCTGCCACCGATCTGGCCGGATTCGTCGCGTCCACCTGGCTGCGCGGAGTGCGGTTCGTCAACCTGCCGACCACGGTCCTGGGCATGGTCGATGCCGCGGTGGGCGGCAAGACGGGTATCAACACCTCGCACGGCAAGAATCTGGTGGGCGCGTTCTACGAGCCGGTCGGCGTGCTGTGCGATCTGAACGCCTTGCAGACCTTGCCGGAGGCCGAACTGCGCAGCGGCATGGCCGAGATCCTCAAGTGTGGATTCATCGCTGATCCGTCGATCCTGGACGACTTCGAACGCCAGACATCGGCGGCCACCGATGTGACCGGTGATCTGCTGGCCGACCTGATCATGCGCGGCATCAAGGTCAAGGCCGACACCGTCGCGGGGGACCTGCGCGAGACGGGCGCGTCCGGTGGCATCGGCCGCGAAGCGCTGAACTACGGCCACACGCTCGGACACGCGATCGAGACGTTCGAGGGCCACGGCGGCTCTGCCGTCAATCGAAATGGCGTCGGTCGGCCCGGCGGCCCTGCCGCTATCAGACATGGCGAGGCGATCTCGATCGGCATGGTCTTCGTGGCCGAGCTCGCCCATCGCACGGGCCGCATCGATGATGCTTTGCTCGTTCGTCATCGTCGTGTTTTGGAGACGGCGGGTCTGCCGACCACCTACCGTGGCGATGTGTGGGAGTCGCTGCTGTCGACCATGCGCCTGGACAAGAAGTCGCGCGGCGACCAGCTGCGCTTCGTCGTCCTGCAGCGCCAGCCGCCTACCTCGCTGGTGCCGGACCCGAACGACCCGCCTGGCCGGACCAGACCGGTCATCTTCGCCGGACCTGACGAGGCATTGCTGAAGGACTGCTACGCCGCGGTGAGCGCGTGACCGTGGCCAGGATCGAGCGCCTGCGCACGGTCCTGCGTGAGTACGAGCTCGACGGCCTCGTGGTGACGACCTTGGTCAACGTGCGATATCTGACCGGCTTCACCGGTTCCAACGGAGCAGTCGTGGTGCCGGTGGACGGTGAGGTCGTGCTGCTGACCGACGGCCGGTACAAGGATCAGGCGGCGGCGCAGACCTCTGGCATCGAGATCGTCGTCGATCGCGATCTGCTGGGCGGTGCTGCCGGCCGGATGCGCGGCTGCTGGGCTGCTGAGACCCACACGCTGAGCGTTGATGCGCACACGGAGCTGGTCGACCTGTCCGAGGCGCGGATCGTGCCCGGCAACCGGCTGGTCGAGACATTGCGTGAGGTCAAGGACGAGTCCGAGGTCGATGCGCTGCGTACCGCCTGTCGCATCTCGGTCGAGGCATTGGAATGGCTGTGGCAGCAGGGCCTGGTCGGGCGCACCGAACGCCAGATCGCGCGGCTCCTGGAGAGCCGGATGCTGGAGCTGGGTGCTGAGGCCATCGCGTTCGAGACCATCGTCGCGGCCGGTGAGCACAGTGCGATTCCGCACCATGAGCCGACGGATCGCCTGCTGGCGCCGGGCGATCTGCTGAAGGTCGACTTCGGTGCGCGCGTCGACGGCTACCACGCCGACTGCACCCGCACCGCCGTGGCCGGATCGCCGGCGGACTGGCAGCGCGAGATCCACGCCGCGGTCCATGAGTCGCAGGCCGCCGGTGTCGCACGGTGCGTCGAGGGCGGCGCGGTCGCTGACGTCAATACCGCAGCACGGTCGTCGCTGGAGGCCGCCGGGTGGCTCGAGTACTTCACGACAGGGCTCGGTCACGGCGTCGGACTACAGATCCACGAGGACCCGTTCATCGCGGCCAAGCACGTCGGTAGACTGGAGCGTCGCACCGTCCTGACGGTCGAGCCGGGGATCTACCTGCCGGGCCGCGGGGGAGTGCGCATCGAAGACACCGTCGCCGTCGGCACGCTCAAGAACAGCAATGGACCTGAGGTTCTCACGACGACGCCCACCGACCTGCTGGAGATCGCCTGATGGCAACCACGAACGACCTGAAGAATGGCATGGTGCTCAAGATCGACGGAGGTTTGTGGTCCGTCATCGAGTTCCAGCACGTCAAGCCCGGTAAGGGCCCGGCCTTCGTCCGGACCAAGTTGAAGAACGTCGAGTCCGGCAAGACCGTCGACCGCACCTTCAACGCCGGTACCAAGGTCGAGACCGCGAGCGTGGACAAGTCCACGATGCAGTATCTGTACAACGACGGCAGCAGTTACGTCTTCATGGACACCACCAGTTACGACCAGATCGAGGTGACCCCCGAGGTCATGGGTGACGCGGTCGACTATCTGCTGGAGAACCAGGAAGCCGTGGTCGCCACCAACGAAGGCCGCGTCCTGTACGTCGAGCTGCCGGCGTCGGTCGAGTTGATCGTCGAGCACACCGAGCCGGGTCTGCAGGGCGACCGCTCCAGTGGCGGCACCAAGCCCGCGCGTCTGGAGACGGGCAAGGAGATCCAGGTCCCGCTGTTCCTGGAGACCGGCGAGAAGATCAAGGTCGACACCCGCGACGGCAGCTATCTCGGCCGCGTCAAGTCCTAGGCCATGTCCGCACGCACCAAGTCACGCAAGCGGGCGCTCGACGTCCTGTTCGAGTCCGAACTGCAGGCGCTGCCCACGGGGGGCACCCTCGCCGATCGACGGTCGGCCGACCACGAGCATCCGGCCAATGACTACGCGGCCACCCTGGTCGAGGGCGTCATCGCGCACCAGGACCAGTTGGACGGCCTGATCGCCGAGCACGCCGTGGGCTGGACCCTGGACCGGATGCCGGCGGTCGATCGCAATCTGCTGCGGATCGGCGCCTTCGAGATCCTGTACTGCGACGATGTGCCCGATCAGGTCGCGGTCAGCGAGGCGGTCGACCTGGCCCGAGACCTGTCGACCGATGAGTCCCCGCGCTTCGTCGGCGGCCTGCTCGGCCGGATCGCGGAGGTCAAGCCGAGCGTCTGACCAGCGCCTTCAGGTCCGGCCATACGACACGCCCTCACGGTCGTCAAGGGGTGCATTCGGCCACGATTCTCGATAACGTCACAAGACATGCTCGGAATCCACGGCAACACCCCAGGCCCCCGATGAACTTCTGGGAGTTCATCCAAGATCGCTGGTCACTCCTGTGGTTCCAGGGATATCAGCACCTCAGCATGGTGGTGCAGTCCCTGCTGATCGCGACGGTGGTGGCCCTGCTCATCGCGGTGCTGACCTACCGGTCGAGCATGTGGACCGGCATCGCTGAGGCGGGAGCCGCCGTCGGTCTGACGATCCCGTCGTTCGCGCTGTTCGGCCTGTTCATCGCGCTCATCGCGAACGGCGTCGTGCTGTCCGTCCTGGTGCTGGCGTTCTACGGCTCCCTGCCGATCGTGCGCAACGCCGTGGTCGGACTGCGCCGGGTCGATCCGACGTTGGTCGAGTCCGCTCGTGGCATGGGCATGGGACGGATGAGCACACTGTGGCGGCTCGAACTTCCCATGGCCTGGCCGGTGATCCTGACCGGCATCCGCGTGTCGGCGCAGATGCTGATGGGCATCGGCGCCATCGCGGCCTACGCCTCCGGACCCGGCCTGGGGTCCTTCATCTTCTCCGGCCTGTCGCGGCTCGGGGGCGCCAACTCGACGAATCTGGCGTGGGCCGGGATCCTCGGCGTCGTCGTCCTGGCCATCGCACTCGACGTCATGCTCAACATCATCGGACGACTCACCACCTCCAGGGGGATCCGTGTCTGACCAGCCCACCACCAACGATTCCGCGGTCGACGACGTGGTTCACGGCGAGCGCATCGTCCTGAATCAGCTGACCAAGCGCTATCCGGGGCAGAAGACGGCGGCGGTCGACGATGTGTCGATGGAGATCCCGGCGGGGGAGATCGTGATGTTCGTCGGGCCGTCCGGCTGCGGCAAGACCACCACGATGAAGATGATCAACCGGCTGATCGAACCGACCAGCGGCACCATCACGATCGGCGACGAGGACGTCACCGACGTCAACCCCGATGAGTTGCGCCGTCGTATCGGCTATGTCATCCAGGGCGCGGGCCTGTTCCCGCACTACACCGTCGCCGACAACATCGCGATCGTGCCGAAGCTGCTCGGTTGGGACAAGCAGCGCATCGCCGACCGCGTCGACGAACTGCTCGATCTGGTGAACCTGGAGCCCGCCCAGTACCGCGATAGGTTCCCGCGTGAGCTCTCCGGTGGCCAGCAGCAACGCGTAGGGGTGGCGCGAGCCCTGGCCGCCGATCCGCCCGTGCTGCTGATGGACGAACCGTTCGGTGCGGTCGACCCCATCACACGGCAGCGGTTGCAGGACGAACTACTGCGTCTGCAGGAAGAACTGCGCAAGACGATCGTGTTCGTGACCCATGACTTCGACGAAGCGGTCAAGCTGGGCGACCGCATCGCGATCCTGGACGTCGGGTCCGAGATCGTGCAGTACGACACCCCTGAGGCCATCCTGGCGGCACCTGCCAACGAGTTCGTCGAAGGTTTCGTCGGACACGGCGCCGCGCTCAAGCAGTTGACTCTGACCCGGGTGCGAGACGTGGAGTTGCACGACGCCGCAGTCACGCACATCGGCGGCGATGCGCAGGAGGCGATCAGTCAGGCGCAGGAGTTCGGCCGGGACTGGGCCATCGTGCTCGACGAGCAGGAACGCCCGCAACGCTGGATGTCGCTGCGCGAGCTGGCTCGTCCCGGCGCTCTGCGGTCGGTCTCACGGGATCCCGATCTGGAGACCATCAGCCCGGCCTCGACGCTGAACGATGCCTTGGACGAGATGCTCACCTCCAGCCACGGCGTCGTCGTGGTCACCGGCCGGCGCAACAAGTATCAGGGCGTCATTCGGGTCGAGACGATCATGGAGGCGATGCAGAGCCTCGGCAGTGCGTCCAGCGCACCTGGGTCCGCGGAGGCCGTGCCGTCATGAGCGTCGAAGACGTCGACGTCGACCCCGCTTCGATCGATGCCGGGTCGATCGAAGCGGGGGCAGTCATCGGTGGCGACCCCCGGCCGGGGCGATTGCGGCAGCTGATCCAGCCGGTCGTGTGTGTGCTGGCCGTCGCCGCGTGCCTGGCCTATACGAACTCCAAGGAGCTGTCGACCAAGGAGGGCCTGCTGGCCAACAGCGAGTTGTGGGACGGTTTCGTCCGCCACTTGTGGCTCACGGTGGTCGCCGCGGTCCTGGTGATCGTGATCTCGGTACCGCTGGGCGTCCTGCTGACACGCGGGCCTATGCGGCGCTACGCCAATGTCGTGCTCGCCCTGGCCGGATTCGGGCAGGCGGCGCCGGCCATCGGCCTGGTTGTGCTCGGGGCGTTGTACTTCGGCGTCGGCGTGTGGCCGTTCATCGGGGCACTCACGGTCTACGGCATCCTGCCCGTCGTGGCCAATGTCGTCGCCGGGCTGGAGAGCGTCGACCCTCGCCTGACCGAGGCTGGTCGTGGCATGGGCATGTCGGCCTTCACCGTACTGCGGTCGGTCGAGTTACCGATCGCTGTGCCGATCATGTTGACCGGCGTTCGCACCGCCGTCGTTCTGATGTGCGGAACAGCAGCCTTCGGTGGCTTCGTCGGTGCAGGCGGGCTCGGTGCGCTGATCAACACTGGCATCAAACTGGGCGAGAACTCGCTGCTGGTCGTCGGCGCAGTCCTGATCGCTGCGCTGGCTCTGCTGTTGGACTGGATCGTCCGGATGGTCGAGATCTCCGCGACCCCGAAGGGACTGGCATAGACATGCGCCGACTCCTGGTGACAGCCGTCGCCGCGATGATCGCCATGACGCTGGCGGCCTGCGGTCTGCAGAACGCGAATGGGTTCATCGCTCCGGCCGAGCCCGGCAAGATCAAGCATTATGACTCGCTGGACGGCGTCGAGATCACGGTCGGCGCCAAGGACTTCACCGAGCAACTGATCCTCGGCAACATGCTGGCCACGATCTTGCAGACGGCTGGTGCCGACGTCACCAACCGGACGAACATCGCCGGTTCCAACGGCGTGCGAAACGCTCTGCTGAACCGGTCGGTCGACATCTCACCGGAGTACACCGGCACCGGCTGGATCTCGTATCTGTTGCACGACGACCCCGTCAAGGGCGAAGAGGCGCAGTGGAAGGCCACGGCCGATGAGGACAAGGAGAAGAATCAGCTGATCTGGCTCAAACCGGCTCCCATGAACAACACCTACGCCTTGGCCATGGGCCCCGCAGCGACCAAGAAGTTCGGCATCACGAAGCTGTCCGAACTGAAGGATCTGCCCAAGGAGGAGTTGACGTTCTGCGTCGAGGACGAGTTCTACAGCCGCAATGACGGGTTCGGCTCGATGCTGTCCGAGTACGGCCTCGAACTCGGCTCATCGGTGCCGAAGGGCCAAGTGCTGCGACTCGATACCGGCGTGGTCTACAACGCGACGGCCAAGGGCGAATGCAACTTCGGTGAGGTGTTCACGACCGACGGCCGTATCCCCGCGCTGAACCTGACGACGCTGGAGGACGACCAGGAGTTCTTCCCGCTGTACAACCTGACCGAGGTCATCCAGGAGGATCTGCTGGAGGCGCACCCCGAGCTCGAGGAGATCTTCGCCGAGCTGAACCCCTTGCTGACCAATGACGTCATGCTGGACCTGAACTCCCAGGTCGATGTCGAGGGCAAGGAACCGGCCCTGGTCGCCCGTGACTGGCTCCGGGAAGTCGGCTTGGTGAGGTAGCCAGGCACGTGCCTGGCCCGCCGCCGGACCGGAGCCGGACGGCTGCTACTGTTCGAGACGACAGACATCCTTTAACGGCCGTCCCGTGAGGCGGAGAAGGAGGTCGGCGTGGTTGCTGTGCCTGCGTCCGCGCGGACGGTCCTGGACGACCAGGACATCTCCCGTGCGTTGACCCGTATCACCCACGAGATCCTCGAGAAGAACCGCGATGCCGACGGTCTGGTGCTGTTGGGCATCCCGACACGCGGCGTGTTCCTGGCGCGACGTATCGCCGAGCGGATGTCGCAGGTCGAGGGCCGCGATATCGCCGCCGGCGCCTTGGACGTCACGATGTATCGCGACGATCTGCGGCTCAAGCCGGCCCGGTCGCTGGAGCACACCGACATCCCGGACGACGTCGACGACAAGGTCGTCGTGCTGATCGACGACGTGCTGATGAGCGGCCGTACGATCCGCGCGGCCCTGGACGCGCTGTCCGATCTGGGCCGCCCGCAGGCGGTACAGCTGGCGGTCCTGGTGGACCGGGGCCACCGCGAGCTGCCGATCCGCGCCGACTATGTGGGCAAGAACCTGCCCACGTCGCTGGCCGAGAAGGTCAGGGTCCGGTTGAGCGAGATCGACTCCGACGACTCGGTGACGATCGAATCGGTCGACGGGGGAGAAGCATGAAGCATCTGTTGAGCGCGGGCGACCTGACGAGAGATGAGGCGGTTCGGATCCTCGATACCGCCGAGGAGTTGCTGAGCGTCGCGCAGCGGCCCATCAAGAAGTTGCCGACCCTGCGGGGTCGCACGATCGTCAACCTGTTCTTCGAGGACTCCACGCGCACGCGCATCAGCTTCGAGGCGGCGGCCAAGCGGCTGTCGGCCGATGTCATCAACTTCTCGGCCAAGGGGTCGAGCGTCAGCAAGGGTGAGAGCCTCAAGGACACCGCGCTCACGTTGCAGGCCATGGGCGCGGACGCGGTCGTGATCCGGCACAACGCGTCGGGGGCACCGCACCGCCTGGCGCACTCGCAGTGGACGCGTGGTGCTGTGGTCAACGCCGGCGACGGTACCCACGAGCACCCCACGCAGGCCCTGTTGGACGCCTTCACGGCGCGCAAGCACCTGGCGGGCGATCTGGAGGGCAAGAACATCACGATCGTCGGCGACGTGCTGCACAGCCGGGTCGCCCGGTCCAATGCGCTGCTGCTGGACACACTGGGTGCCAACGTCACGCTCGTCGCGCCGCCGACCCTGCTGCCCGTCGGCGTCGACGCCTGGCCGGTCGAGACGTCCTACGACCTCGATGAGTCGCTGGAGAAGGCCGACGCCGTCATGATGCTGCGAGTCCAGGCCGAGCGCATGAGCGCCGCCTACTTCCCGAGCGCCCGCGAGTACAGCCGCCGCTACGGCCTGGACACCGCGCGCATGAACCGCCTGCAGGACCACACCATCGTGATGCACCCCGGGCCCATGAACCGCGGCATGGAGATCAGCGCCGATGTCGCCGACTCCGGTCGGTCGGTCATCGTGGAACAGGTCACCAACGGCGTCGCGGTTCGCATGGCCGTGTTGTACCTGCTCGTCGGCGGACAGACCGACGAGACCATTCCCGAGAGCGAAGGCACTGAATGACCACGTACCTGATCCGCGGAGCCGCCCTGCTGGGCGGCGAGACCACCGATCTGCTGATCGACGACGGCGTCGTCCGATCCGTGGGCCGTGGGCTCGCCTCCGACGGGGCGACGGTCGTGGAAGCGGACGGGTTGATCGCTCTGCCGGGTCTGGTCGATCTGCACACCCACCTGCGTGAACCCGGGCGCGAGGACGCCGAGACGGTGTTCACCGGGTCGAAGGCGGCCGCGCGGGGCGGGTTCACGTGTGTCCACGCGATGGCCAACACCGACCCGGTCGCCGACACGGCCGGTGTCGTCGAGCAGGTCTTCCGCCTCGGGCGCGAGGCCGGCTACTGCGATGTGCAGCCGGTTGGAGCGGTCACGGTCGGACTCGCCGGTGAACGGCTGGCGGAACTGGGTGCGATGGCCGAGTCGGCGGCAGCCGTCCGGGTGTTCTCCGACGACGGCAAGTGCGTCAGCGATGCGGTCCTGATGCGGCGCGCGCTGGAGTACGTCAAGGCGTTCGATGGCGTCATCGCTCAGCACGCGCAGGAGCCGCGGCTGACCGAGAACGCCCAGATGAACGAGGGCGTGCTGTCCGGTGAGCTGGGCCTCCAAGGCTGGCCCGCGGTCGCCGAGGAGGCCATCATCGCGCGCGATGTCCTATTGGCCGAGCACGTGGGCTCGCGCCTGCACGTGTGCCATCTGTCCACGCGCGGATCGGTGGAGATCGTCCGCTGGGCCAAAAGCCGCGGCATCGATGTGACGGCCGAGGTCACCCCGCATCACCTGCTGCTGACCGATGAGCTGGTGCGCAGTTACGACCCGATCTACAAGGTCAATCCGCCGCTGCGCACGGCCGATGACGTCCAGGCAGTCCGCGAGGGGCTGGCTGACGGCACCATCGACATCGTCGCGACCGATCACGCGCCGCATCCGATGGAGGACAAGGAATGCGAGTGGGCCGCCGCCGCGTTCGGCATGATCGGCCTGGAGACCGCGCTCAGCATCGTGCAGCAGACCATGGTCGACACCGGTCTGATCGGTTGGGAGCGTGTCGCCGAGGCGATGTCGACGATTCCGGCGCGCATCGGCCGGGTGTCCGCTCACGGCCGCCCGATCGCCGTCGGTGAGCCGGCCCATCTGGTGCTCTATGACCCCGGAGCGAGTCGAGTCGTCGAACCGGCCGACACCGCATCATTGTCCCGCAACACCCCCTACGCCGGACGCGAACTGCCTGGCCGGGTCGTGGCCACGTTCCTGCACGGCCGCCCGACCGTCCTCGAAGGAGAACTGCAGTGAAGGACGAAGCCATCCTGGTCCTGGAGGACGGCCGGGTGTTCCGCGGTGAGTCCTACGGAGCGACGGGCGAGACGATCGGCGAGATCGTGTTCTCCACCGGCATGACCGGCTATCAGGAGACATTGACCGATCCGTCGTACAAGGGACAGATCGTCGCGATGACGGCACCGCACATCGGCAACACCGGGATCAACGACGAGGACTTCGAGTCCCGCCGCATCTGGGTCGACGGCTACATCGTCCGCGATCCGGCTCGGGTCCGCTCGAACTGGCGCAGCAACCGCACGCTCGACCACGAACTGGCCGCACAGGGCGTCGTCGGCATCAGCGGCATCGACACGCGTGCCCTGACCCGTCACCTGCGCGAGCGTGGCTCGATGCGCGGCGGCATCAGCACCACGAGCGGTGTCGACGACCTGCTGGCCAAGGTGCAGACCGCCCCGGAGATGAAGGGCGCCAACTTCCTGGCCGACGTCACGACCTCCGAGACGTATGTCGTGCCGGCCGTGGGGGAGAAGCAGTTGACCGTCGCGGCCATCGACCTGGGCATCAAGGGCATGACACCGGCGCTGATGGCTCAGCGCGGCATAGAAGTCCACGTCATGCCCGCCACGGCGACGTTCGAGCAGATCCAGCAGATCGCACCCGATGGCGTGTTCATGTCCAATGGCCCGGGCGATCCCGCGACGGCAGATCACGCGGTCGACGTCGTGCAGCAGGTGCTGGAGGCCAGGATCCCGTACTTCGGCATCTGCCTGGGCAATCAGGTGTTCGGCCGGGCCATCGGGCGCGGCACGTACAAGCTGGTCTACGGGCACCGCGGCATCAACCAGCCGGTGCAGGACCTGACCACGGGCAAGGTCGAGATCACGGCCCACAACCACGGCTTCGCGGTCGATGCGCCGACCACAGGCACGTTCGACACACCGTACGGGCCAGGCCGCGTCACGCATGTGTGTCTCAACGACGACGTCGTGGAGGGCTTGGCGCTGTTGGAGACACCGGCGTTCAGCGTCCAGTACCACCCCGAAGCGGCGGCCGGCCCCCACGATGCGGCCTACCTGTTCGACCGCTTCGTCGAGCTGATGACCACCAACTCCGTGAAGGCGGGTGCCTGATGCCAAAACGCATGGACATCGAATCGGTCCTGGTGATCGGCTCCGGACCCATCGTCATCGGGCAGGCGTGCGAGTTCGACTACTCCGGCACCCAGGCCTGCCGCGTACTGCGTGAGGAGGGCCTGCGGGTCATCCTGATCAACTCCAATCCGGCCACGATCATGACCGATCCGGAGTCCGCCGACGCCACGTACGTCGAGCCCATCACGCCTGAGTACGTCGAGAAGGTCATCGCCAAGGAACGCCCTGACGCGCTCCTGGCCACGCTGGGCGGCCAGACCGCCCTCAACGCGGCCATCGCGCTGGACAAGGCCGGCATCCTGGCCAAGTACGACGTGGAGCTGATCGGCGCGTCCATCGACGCGATCGAGAAGGGCGAGAACCGCGAGTCGTTCAAGCGGATCGTCGAGGGTCTGCCCGCCGAGTGGGGCGCCGAGGTCGCCAAGTCGGTCATCTGCCACTCGATGGACGAATGCCTGGCCGGCGTGCCCGAGCTGGGCGGCTATCCGGTCGTCGTGCGCCCGTCGTTCACGATGGGCGGCAGCGGTGGCGGCATCGCCTTCGACGAGGACGATCTGCACCGCATCGCCGGCTCGGGTCTGGCGCTGAGCCCCACCACCGAGGTGCTCCTGGAGGAGTCGATCCTCGGCTGGAAGGAATACGAGCTCGAGGTCATGCGCGACACCGCCGACAACGTGGTGATCGTGTGCTCGATCGAGAACTTCGACCCGATGGGGGTCCACACCGGCGACTCCATCACGGTTGCTCCGGCCATGACCCTGACCGACGTGGAGTTCCAGCGTCTGCGCGACATCTCGCTGGGCGTCATCCGCGAGGTCGGCGTCGACACCGGCGGCTGCAACATCCAGTTCGCGGTCAACCCCGAGAACGGCCGCATCGTCGTGATCGAGATGAATCCGCGCGTGTCACGGTCCAGTGCGCTGGCATCGAAGGCCACCGGCTTCCCGATCGCCAAGATCGCTGCGAAGGTCGCCATCGGGTACACGCTCGACGAGATCCCCAACGACATCACCCAGGAGACACCGGCAGCGTTCGAGCCGACCCTGGACTATGTCGTGGTCAAGGTGCCGCGGTTCGCGTTCGAGAAGTTCCCGGCCGCCGACTCCACGCTGACAACGCACATGAAGTCGGTCGGTGAGGCGATGGCGATCGGCCGCAACTTCACCGAGGCGCTGCAGAAGGCCCTGCGCTCATTGGAGCGCAAGGACGCTGAGTTCGACTGGTCCAAGCAGTGGGTCGACCTGGACAAGGCGGCACTGCTGGAGGACATCGTCCGCCCCCACGACGGCCGGTTGAAAAAGGTCATGGACGCGATCCGTGCCGGTGCAACCGCCGACGAGATCTTCGAGGCCACCAAAATCGATCCGTGGTTCGTCGACCAGCTGGTCCTGATCAACGAGATCGCGCAGGAGCTGATCGAGGCCGACGAACTGACGCCGCAGCTGCTGCGCCGGGCCAAGCGGCACGGGTTCAGCGACGCGCAGCTGGGCCGGATCCGGGCGATGCCGGCCGACGTGGTGCGCGGCATCCGGCACGCCCTCGGGGTGCGTCCGGTCTACAAGACGGTCGACACCTGTGCGGCCGAGTTCGCCGCCAAGACGCCGTACCACTACTCGTCCTACGACGAGGAGACCGAGGTCGAGCCGCGTGAGAAGCCGGCCGTCATCGTGCTGGGCAGCGGTCCCAACCGCATCGGTCAGGGCATCGAGTTCGACTACTCGTGCGTCCACGCTGTGCAGGCGCTGTCGGAGGTCGGCTACGAGACCGTCATGGTCAACTGCAACCCCGAGACCGTCTCGACCGACTACGACACCGCCGACCGGCTGTACTTCGAGCCGCTGACGCTGGAGGACGTGCTCGAGGTCGTCCACGCCGAGCAGGAGGCCGGGCCGCTCGCCGGCGTCCTGGTCCAGCTGGGCGGTCAGACCCCGCTCGGTCTGGCAGCCGGCCTGGAGGCGGCCGGGGTGCCCATCGTCGGCACTCAGCCGACGGCCATCGACCTGGCCGAGGAGCGGGGCGCGTTCGGCCGCGTGCTCGACGAGGCGGGACTGGTCGCACCCAAGAGCGGCATGGCCACCACATTCGGCCACGCCAAGCAGATCGCCGAGGAGATCGGCTATCCGGTGCTGGTGCGTCCGTCCTACGTGCTGGGTGGCCGAGGCATGGAGATCGTCTACGACGAGCAGACGCTCGAGGACTACATCACCCGGGCCACCGAGATCACGCCGGAGCGTCCCGTCCTGGTCGACCGGTTCCTCGACGACGCGATCGAACTGGACGTCGACGCCCTGTACGACGGCACCGAGCTATTCCTCGGTGGCGTCATGGAGCACATCGAGGAGGCGGGCGTGCACTCGGGCGACTCGGCCTGTGCGCTGCCGCCGATCACGCTGGGGGATCTGGAGATCCAGCGCATCCGCGAGGCCACCGAGGCCATCGCCAAGGGAGTGGGTGTCCGAGGTCTGGTGAACATCCAGTTCGCGCTGTCGTCGGACATCCTGTACGTGATCGAGGCCAATCCGCGTGCGTCGCGCACCGTGCCGTTCGTGTCCAAGGCCACCGCGACACCGCTGGCGAAGGCCGCGGCCCGCGTCATGCTGGGGGAGTCGATCGCCGATCTGCGGGCCGCGGGGGTGCTGCCTGCCGACCGGGACGGTGGCCTGCTGCCCGACGACGCTCCTATCGCGGTCAAGGAGGCGGTCATGCCGTTCAACCGGTTCCGCACCTACGAGGGCCGGTACGTCGACACGCTGCTCGGACCCGAGATGCGCTCGACGGGTGAGGTCATGGGCTTCGACACCACCTTCGGCACGGCGTTCGCCAAGAGCCAGGCAGGAGCGCAGAACGGGCTACCGCTGTCGGGCAAGGTGTTCGTGTCGGTCGCCAACCGGGACAAGCGGCACATGATCTTCCCGGTCAAGCGTCTGGCCGATCTGGGCTTCGAGATCCTCGCGACCTCAGGCACCGCCAAGGTCCTGGCGCGCAATGGCGTGAAGTCCACCGTGCTGCGCAAGCTGCACGAGGATCCGGGGTCAGGTCAGGCGGCCTCGACCGTCGTGGAGAAGATCCACGACCAGGACGTCGACCTGATCATCAACACCCCGCACGGCGTCAGCGCCGGGGTCAATGCGCGCGTCGACGGCTACGAGATCCGTACGGCAGCGGTGGCTGAGGGCATCCCGTGCATCACGACGGTCCAGGGCCTGGCCGCCGCGGTGCAGGGCATCGAAGCCCAGATCGAGGGCCGCATCGGCGTGACCAGCCTGCAGGACTGGGCCACCGGTCTGAAGGGCGCCGCCCGGTGAGCCGGGTGCGGTTTCCCAACTTAAGTTGGGAAACCTGCACGATCTTCGGCGTGCACACCGAAGATCGTGCAGGTTTCCCGAAGATCACGCCTGATGGGAGAGAGCAAGGATGACGTTCGGATCGCGGTTCGCCGCAGCTCAGCAGGCGTATGGACCCCTGTGCGTCGGCATCGACCCGCATGCGAGCGTTCTGGAGTCCTGGGGTCTGGACGACTCGTTCTCCGGGCTGGAGCAGTTCGCCGAGACGTGCGTCGAGGCGTTCGCCGGACAGGTCGGCTTCGTCAAACCGCAGAGCGCGTTCTTCGAACGATTCGGTTCACGCGGCGTGCAGGTGCTGGAATGGCTGCTGCAGCAGTTCCGGCACACCGGCACGCTGACGCTGCTGGACGTCAAGCGAGGTGACATCGGCAGCACCGCCGAGGCGTACGCGCAGGCCTACCTCGACGACGACGCCCCGATGGCCGCCGATGCCGTCACCGTCAGCCCGTACCTGGGCTTCGGCTCGCTCGACCCGTTCTTCGCCGAGGCCGAGCGCAATGACGCCGGTGTCTTCGTGCTCGCCCTGACGTCCAACCCGGAGGGTCCGCAGTTCCAGCACGCCACGGTCGCCGACGGAGGGACGGTCGCCGGCGCGGTGCTGGACCAGTTGCGGTCCATGAACGCCGGCGCCGAACCGCTGGGGTCCTTCGGGGCCGTCGTCGGCGCGACGATCGGCGACACCGGCGAGGACCTGGACATCAACGGCCCGCTCCTGATCCCCGGCTTCGGCGTCCAAGGCGGCACAGTCTCCGACGTCGACCGGATCTTCGCCTCGGTCCGCCACGCGATCCTCCCGTCGTCGTCGCGCGGTGTCCTCAACGCAGGGCCGGATGCCGACTCGCTGCGCGCGCTTGCAACGCAGATCAACTCCGAACTAGTAATGTCCCCAACATCGACAAACTAGTCATTCGGGCTGGTCACACGCACAGCAAGGGAGGCCACATGGGGCGCACCGCCGCTGTCGCGGGCACCGTGGCCCTGGCGCTGTCCGTTCTGGCCGGCTGTGGTGGCGAGAAGAGCCCGTACTGCGAAGCCGTCGAGGCCGACCAGAAGACGCTCGACTCCTTCGGTGCCGACAAGTCCGATGCCGGGTTCGGCACGTATGCGAAGGCACTGGCCGAGATCGCCGAACTCGCGCCCGCCTCCAGCAAGAAAGCCTGGACCGCGTTGTCCGGCGCGACGCAGGGCGTCGTCGATGCCCACGCCGCGGTCGGCTTCAAGCTCGAGGACATGGACGACCAGAAGAAGCGCGAAGGCCTCAGCGCCGGCGACGTCGAATCGCTCAACGCGGCCTACAAGGCGTTCAACGGCACGACCGATCAGCGCAAGGCGGTCGTGGCCGACGTCAAGAAGACATGTGACATCACGCTGAAGTAAGTTCTGCCGATATCGACAACGAGGTGAGACAGATGGCCCTTCCGATCCTGACACCCGAGCAGCGCAAGGCAGCTCTGGAGAAGG
>Ga0164243_10001400_pt1 | contig 41007 bp, 31 predicted proteins | sample OricompcompostOP_FD_108781 | JGI IMG/M metagenome (GOLD analysis project Ga0164243, IMG submission 108781) | Organic Plus compost microbial communities from Emeryville, California, USA - Original compost - Organic plus compost (OP) | ecosystem: Engineered > Solid waste > Mixed feedstock >... | reverse complement strand
TTCCGGGTGTGATGACCACGCCGTCCACCATTGTGTGCTCGCCGGTTCCCGTGGTGGAGAGCAGAACCCGTCTCGACGGCCAGGTCAGCAGATCGGTCCATCCGCGTGCCGTTCGCCTCTCCGGCCTCGGCGAAGGTCCGGTCGCCACCTCCCACCCCGGCCGGTCCTCGGCGGTGGTCATCGCGGGCTTCTCATGGTCAGGCCGGTAGATCAGAGCATTGAGAAGCAGTGTCTCCTTGAGATTTCCGCCCTCCACCAGCACCACACCGAACCAGTTGCAGGGCGCGCGCTCCGAAGACTTGTCCTTCTCGTACGGGGTCTTCATGCCGCCTGGATCGAAGGCGTGCAAGGTGACCAGCCATCGGGCCGCCTCCGCAGGCGAGAGCATCACCCGATCGGCGGCGGTGGTGTGGTCGAAGAGCGTCACGTTGTTGCCGACCGCGCGATAAGGAACGAGCTTGGCCGCGGTTGCCGGCGTCAGAGACGCCAGCCCAGCGCACTGCATGAACGGCATTCGCGGATCGAATAGGTCAAACCGCTGTCGATGGTCATTCCGATTCAAGTAGGTGCGCAAAGGCTCGACGGGTAGCCGTTCGGCCGCCCATAGCTCTCCCCACGCCGCCTCGGACGGTGGCCCGTACACACGGTGGAAGAAGGCCAGGAGGAGCCGGTGCAGGGCAGCGGTCGTCGTCGGTGCGTCGGCCACAATCCGCCGGATCGTGTGCGCGTTTACGAGAACGTCCTCGATCCCCAGCGGTCGTCTCCGGCCGTCGATGCCGATCGTGGGAATCCACGGCTGAGCGAGGAGATCAAATGACGCAACCCTGGCGTGAACGTCCGCCGCGATCGCTTCGCCATGTGCTTGGCCTTCTCGATCAGGTTCCTGGTCCGTGGGGTCGTCTAGATAGACACCGAGTCGTTCGCGGTAGCGGAGTACGTGCTCACCGACCCGGCACCTTTCGTCGCTGAACACCAAGGCCCTATGCCGACACAGCCAAGGAGACCGTTGGAAATGACGTGGTACGTGCGCCGCCGCCACGGCTTCCACGACACCGTCGGGCATGTCGCTTGAGGCGATCAGGCGGACCGAAGCATCGAGCAGGGCCTGTAAGCGGTCAGGGTCAGGCGGAGTGGGGTCGGTCAGATCGATGGGATCGTCACCGCCGAGCGGCGTCACCCGGCCGTCCGGATCGGACCTGAACAATATGACGTCGACGGCTGGGCCACCCTCGGAGAAGTTCATCATCATCGCTCCCGCGTCCGGCGCGGGCTCTTGCCGTGCCTGGTCAGTTCACCTAGATGGGTGAGTGCGATGGGGTGAGGCAGATACATCAGCCGCGCGTTGCGCTCGGCCCTTTTCCGCTGCTCCATGAGCTTCTCGGTCGCGGCCTCCCAGGACTTCTCCCACCCGGGCGGGCATGGAATGGCCGTCGCCGGACCGTACACGGCGTCGACCAGCGTGGGTATCTCGGCGGACAGGTCCAGGACGGCCCGATCCCGTAGGAGTGCCCAGGTACGCATCATGATGATCGGGGCGTACACCATGCCGAGGTAGCGGGGGAACCTGGGACCATCATCGGCGTCATCGACTCCAGCGATTGCCAGCGTTGGTTTGCCTCTGGACGCCGCCCTGCTGAAGCGATGGAGTCGGCCGGCGCGCTGTATGAGGCTGTCCACCGGCGCCAAATCGGTGAGCATGGCATCGAAGTCAAGATCTAGCCCCTGCTCCAGAACCTGAGTGCTGACGACGATCGCTCTGCTCGGACGCACTCCGTCTTTCCCGAAGGCCGCCCTAAGCTCGGCTTCGACTTCACGGCGTTCCCCGGCAGGCATCTGACCATTGACCATGATCAGCCTGGGCTGTGTTGCCGAAGGCATGGCGGCGATGCGTTCTTTGAGCGCCTCGTAGGTGGCGACGGCCCTGCGAACCAAGTTGTGTATGACTGCGACACAGCCGCCGTCCGCCACCTGGGCGAGCACCCAGTCGACCACGTCCTTGTCGTCGATATGGAGTAGCTGGAGCTCGCGCCCGGTGTTCAGGTCGGACAGCCCTGCCGACTCCGCCACCGGTTTTCCCGTCCCCGCCAGCGTCACCCGGGGATAGCCGGTGAACGGCTCCACCCTCGGCGTCTCCCTCGGAAGGCATCGCAGCAGCCCTGATTGCCAGGCCGCGACCAATTCATCCCGTCGGCCGGACGGCAGCGTTGCCGACAGCATCACCACCGAAGTCCCCAGCCGACCGAGCCAGGCGAGCAACCGGTCCAGCAGCGTGGACATATAGGTGTCGTAGGCGTGCACCTCGTCAATGATCACGACTTTCCCGGTCAGGGCGGTCAGTCGTACGAAGAAGTGGCCCGATCGGATGACGGCCTTCAGCGCTTGGTCGACCGTTCCGACGCCCAACGTGGCGAGCAGACTCTTCTTCCGGGTGAACCATTCCTGGGCCTGGACATCCGAGTCGTCCGGATCATCCCGCCCAATGTCTGAAGGGGTGACGTTCCGGCCGCTCAGGTACTCCTTCGCGTTGGAGTGGACCAGTTGCACCGTGACTTGGTCGTCTCCCAGCTCTTCCTGGAGCTTCTCCAACTCTTGAAGCATCTGGTTACTCGTCGCCTGCGTTGGCATGGCGACGTATACACCGGTCAGATCCAGGTTCTCTATCAAGGCAGCCGCCGCCTGGATCGCGGCCTTGGACTTCCCTTCACCCGTCAGGGCTTCCACCACGACCAGGCTGGGCTCGCGGCGATCAGCGGTGAGTCGTTCCACGACGGCCTGGACGGGGCGCGGCGAATCCTTCGGAAACAGCTCGACGAACGATGTCGGTGGTGACCAGCGACGCAGATCGAGCATGTCGACGGCCTTGCCGGCGAGCCTGTCCGCCTCCTTGACGTACTCCACCAGATCGGGGGTCTCGGCGTAGGGGAAGTTCTTGGTATCGGACGCGATCCAGTCGCTGACCGCGGTCAGAGCGGCAAGCCCAACCGCTGCGGCACTACTCAGGTGCACGTCTGCCCATGGCAATTCCTCGGGATCCTGGAGGCCTCGCAACTCGATGACCTCGCGAACCAGGACGTCACGCCATCCCTGCCATGTCTGAGCACCGTGGTTGTTGACCTCTCGCCGTGCCTGTCTCAAGGCAGCGGCATCGGGAAAGTAGCCGTGGTGCCCTCCGAGCGCGATGGCGATGACTTCGGCCGTGTCCACGGACGTGTCCCACCGAAGCAGGAGGTCCTTCATGTGCATTGCCGTCAGGAGACCGTGCGGTGTGTCTATGCGACGGCCCAGCCCTTTACGCTTCCGTACTGCCGTAATGTCTCTCGCGGCAGCTTCGTCGAAGCTGCGTAGGGCGACATCAAGCTGCTGACCTTGAAAGGTGGGACTGAGCTTCCCGAGATCATGCAGTCCACACAGGGTTGCGATCCACTGGTCAGTGCTTCCAAGTGGCTCGAACGCCGCCCGAAGCTCATTGCGATGTCGGGGGCCGATAAGGCCATCGATAAGGCGTTCCGCCACTGCAGCGGTATCTACGAGGTGGCAGACCAGGGGATGGCGCTGTGTCTCGGCCGCCTTTCCCCAAGCGGCCATGGTCGTGGTCATCTTCACTGTACGGCGCGGTAGGCCTTCCTGCTGTCGGGGTACGGACGCAGAGTGGCCTGCGCGGGAATGAGGGCCACTCGCATTTCTGTCGTCTTAAGTAGTGCTCGCCCTATCTGAGGCGGTCTAGTTGGCGCACCCCGCACAAGCGGGGAGTTTTTCATGCAGTCCCTACCGGCGAAGGATCATCTCCGATGGGAGCTAGGACTGCACCTCCGATTGAGATGGAGGGAGCATATCAAAGTTTGAGGTGTTATGAAGGGACTATATATTCCAAAATGGAATTCTAGTACCTACTTGCGAGTTGAGGTCTCATCGCTGTCGATCCTGCTTGCGAGTTTGTTGACGTTCATCGCTTCCCCCCTCAGATGTCGATGCGTGTACGCAGACGTCATCTGTGGAGCTTTTTGGTCGCGGGTATCACCCGCCCTGACCAGTGCTTACAGAACCACCAGCAAGGCTGAAATCTGTCGAGATCGCATAATATGCGTGTCTCCCGAGAATCATCCCTGGTTGGGACGTTTACTCCGGGATCGGCTCCTTTTCCTTGCCGCTGGTGGTTGGTAACGTTCCGCGCCGTTTGTTGTGAGTCGCCACACGCCGGGTCCCCGTTGGTTCGCGTGACTGCACATCGCGATGAGATTGCGTCGTATCAACTCGACTCTCTCGGCGACCGTGGATTCGCCGGGTAGCAGGAATATCAGGGTCCCCGCCTTCAGGTACGCCTGGTACTCGTGCTCTCGTTCGAAGATGCGGATATCGGTTGCTATGACGATCCAACCGCGTTGTCCGACGAGGGGCAGCCAGTCCTCGTCCCTGGCTCCGAGGGCTTCATCACGGCGGCCGTACAGCTCCGCCGGGGTGTGGACGCGATAACCGAGATCGACCAAGAACTTGCGCACCCGCCGGGTGACGCTGTTCTCGTCAAGGTAGAACTCAGGCGGCACGGCCCAAGAGGACGCGGGCGGCGATTCTGACGTCGGAGACGGTGATGCCGAGCTCATCGGCGATCACCTCGGGTTCCTCGCCTGCCTTCAGCATCGCCGCGGCCTCGGCGACTCTTGTGCGCGTTCCCGCGAAGTACGGTTGCCCGAAGAGTTTCTGCGGATCCATGATCACGTCGGCGGGCAGGCATCGATCCAGGCGCAGGATGGCAGGGAAGCCATCCTCGTCCCGAATCACGTACTGAAGGTAGTCGGTGACGATTTCCCTGATGACATGCTGTCCGGTTCGCGCCTCGATCAGCCCTGCGCCAGCTCGGGTACGGGAGAAGTCCCACAGGACGTCGATCCCGTCGGTGGCGAGTTCGGGAGCCAGAAGGACGTACTCCGTCCCGAACTCCTGCTGAAGCCTCTTGAGCGCAGGTTTGATCTTCTGCGGTACGACTCCTGCTGCTCGGAGAGCCTTCAGGACGTGCGCTTCGGCCATGGCCGCGAACGGGACCGTGGCCCTCCGCTGCTCGTGATGCGGCAGAACATGCAGAAGGGATTGGCCGTCCTGATAGCCGTGGGCCCAATGATTGAACGTTTGCCGTGGGATGCCGAGAAAACGAGCGGCGTCGCTCTGATTGAGCAGACCAGTGGTGGTCCTGATCTCGTCCACGTCGCACACCGCCCTTCACCGTCAGGGTCATCTTCGCTCACCGCCTGGTGGGCCCGATAGTCACCCCCTCGCCTGCTGCCGAGCGGGGAAGCCGTCTTGGTCTTTCCGTTGCACGAATACCACCAGCGTCTGGACGAGGTTGCGCAAAGTGAGATCAGGTGCTCCTGGTTCCTGGTGGCGCCCCGGCCGAACCGATAGCGGCGTTCTTAGGCGCGGGAAAGGAAGCCCAGCGGATGGAGTGAATCACTGACTCCGACTTACCCGCCTGTCCACCACGGCCGGAGGGGAGGGGAACGAGGCGGGCGCGAGTGAGCGCCTCATGCCGGATGTGGGAGGGCGGGTGGTGAGCGAGAAGGCGCGGTCGTTGCTCGGGCCGCCGCGGCTGTACGCGATGACGGAATGAATGCGTCATTATATAATTCTGTTATGCTGTTCCCAACTCCCGCGCTTAACGATGCGGACCGGAGAGTCCTCGACGAGATCGAGGTGGCGCGCCGGGATCTGCGCCACCAGGTGAGGTCCACACCCACCAAGTGGACCGACGGATTGCGCAAGTTCCTCACTGCGGACGCTGTTGCCGCGTCCAACTCGATCGAAGGATTCAAGGTGTCCACGATCGATGTGGAAGATCTCATCGAGGGTGAGCGAGATGTGGACGTCTCCGACGAGAACCGCGAGGAGACCCTTGCCTACCAGCGGATGATGACCTACATCCAGACCCTCCACGATGTGGAGGACTTCTGCTATACGCCGGGCTTCCTCAACGCCCTGCATTGGATGCTCCAAGGGCACCGGCACACGCCGCGCAGGCCTGCGGGGCAGTGGCGCCGTGGGCCGGTTTACGTCACCGACGCCCGCGACCCCACCATCGCGGCCTACACGGCTCCGGACGCGGAGGCCGTTCCCGGGCTGATGCGCGAACTGGCCGACTGGCTCAACACCGACGACGGCTCACACCCGCTGATCAAGGCGGCGATGGCCCACCTCCACCTGGTCTCCATTCACCCATGGGCGGACGGCAACGGCCGCATGTCGCGTTCCCTGCAAACCTTGGTGATCGCCAGGGATGGAGTGCTCGCCCCCGAATTCTCCTCGATCGAGGCCTGGCTTGGGCGTCCGGGCAATACCTGGGAGTACTACGCCGCCCTCGCCAGGCGCGGCTCCACCTACCGGCCCGACCAGGACGTCTCAGACTGGATTCGGTTCAATCTGACCGCCTACCATCAGCAGGCTCAGACCGTAAAGCACCGTCTTGATCGCTCCACCCGTGTCTGGACACTGCTCGGTGAGATCGCGAAACGGCGGGGCATGGACGAGCGGGTCGTCAGCGCCTTGCACGATGTGGCCATATCGGGCCGCGTCCGCCGCAGCCGCTATGAACGAGCCGAGGGATTGAGCCTGCAACAAGCCCAGCGGGACCTACGCGATCTGGTCACCGCACAGTTCCTCACCCCGGTTGGTCGCACCCGTGCCCGGTTCTACACGGCCGGCCCCGACTTCCCCGAAGCCGTTCTGGAGATCGCCCGCACACCTCAGTCCCTGCGCAATCCCTACGACCACTGACCGGATCCGACACCGAGCCTTGCCGTAGCAAATCCTTCAGAAGCCGTTGGCGGGCGGCGCTCTCAGTTCCGGTCGGGGAGCGGGGCCGAGAAATTTTAAGAAACCGTGCAACAGGCGCGTGGGTCTCTCCGTCTTAGCCGAGACGGATGAGGGAGGTCGGCTGTCGTGGATGACGAGCCGGAGTTCGCGGACTTTGCCGCGAAGCGGGCGGACGCGTTGCTTCGGTACGCGTACGTGCTGACCGGCAATCCGCACGACGCGGCGGATCTCGTGCAGGAGGCGCTCGTACGGCTGCGCGGATCCTGGGCACGCGTACGGCGGAAGCAGGATCCGGAGAGTTACGTCCGGACGACGATGACCCGTTTGCACATCAACACCTGGCGGCGGCGGAAACGGGAGTATCTGGCCTGGAGTCCGCCGGAGCGGGCGGAGCCGGAGGACCCGTTCGGGCGGGCCGACGATTTCGCCGAGATGTGGCAGCAACTGGCGCTGTTGCCGAGGCGGCAGCGGGCGGTGCTGGTGCTGCGCTACTACGAGGAGCGGACGGACGCCGAGATCGCCGAGATGCTCGGCATCTCGCAGGGCACGGTGCGAAGCCAGGCGTTCCGGGCCCTTGCGAAGCTGCGCGCCGCCGTGTCCGCGACCACCCTGTCGAGCATCCTGGCCCGTGAAGGAGACGTCCAGTGAACGATCTTGAGAAGGCGCTGGCCGGCACCTTTGCCCGTGCGGCGGCTCAAGCGCCGACGGCGTCGCCCGATTTCATCCGGAGCGTCACCGCGCGACAGGCCCGGCGTCGGCGGGCGCATGTCGCCATGCTGGCGGCGGCCGCCGCCGTCATCGTGGTGGTCGCGGGGACCGTGGTGGGCACGCGGGTGTTCGGCCCGACCGAGCGGCTTGCGGCCCCCGCCGCGACGCCGACGTCCTCACTCGCGGCCCGCACGCCTCCCGTGGTCGACAAGATCGCGCCGACTATCCGGGGAATCTGGCCGGGCGCGGTGCACACGGTGCCGCGCACCCTGCCGAATGGTAAGGAGTTCAACCCGGACGCCGTTGTGGACGGGCGCGTCGTGGTGGGCATGGCCAGGCAGAAGATGGTCACGGACGGTGTGGATATCTGGTCGTACACCCTAACCACCCGACGGTTCGCGAGGATCGCCCGTTTCACCCCCTCGGGAGTGGGGTCGGTCCCCACCGCCCTCGTCGGCGACGGCGTCGTCGTGGTGCGGTGGACGTCGCGGAGCGGTGCCGAGGAGGTCTGGTCGGTGCCGATCACCGGCGGCGAACCGCGCAAGGTGACCTCGCTGGCCGTCACGCGGCCCGGCGACACGTTCTCCCGCGGTCTCACGGCGGAGGTCGCCGACGGAAAGGTCCTGTTGAATCCGTGGCAGGGCGGCGTCTACCAGGCACCGCTGTCGGGCGGGGAGGCCCGGCTCATCCCCGGCACGCGCGGTTACCACCTGCTTCGGTGGCCTTGGGCGGTCCGCCCGGAGGCGGGCTCCGAACTCGCCGGCTGGTCCGCCCGGCCGCCCGGAAGACGGCTGCTGGACCTCCGTGACGGATCCCGGCACGACGCCGCGAACCTGCCGCGGGGGCTGGAGTGGAAGTGCGGGGTGACATGGTGCATCGGCGGCGGTACGGCGCTGCGGCGGGACGGCACCGGCGCACGCGTTGTGCCGGGGGTGGCCTATCGCGCCTACTACGGCGGCGATGTCTTCAGCGTCTCCCAGACTGCGAAGGACGGGAAGCGCGCGATGGCGATCTTCGACCCGGCCACCGGTCGAACCGGCAGCCTGCCCTACCCTCCGGGCCAGAAGCGCTATCCGACCATGTACTCCCAAGACGACCTGATGTACTACAAGTGGGGTAAACAGTGGCTGATCGTGGATCTGACCGCGATCCGCTGACACGCTCCCCGAACAGAAGCGCCTCGATCAGCCCTGTCCGGCTCGTGTCAACGGCCATGTGCGTGTGGCTCTGGCGCAAAGTGTGTGATCTCGTGACGGGCTGCGGTCCCTATCAGTGGCTGAGGAGAATGATCTTCTGGCGAACGAGTGGGGCTGGGGGATGTCGCTGGCACGGACGGCGGCGAGCCAGGGCTTGAGGTCGGTGGCACCGGCGCGTGTGGTCAGGATCTCCGCGAATGCGGTGACGTGGCCGGACAGGGCGGCCAGCCGATCCACATCAAACGAATAATCATTCATCGGCATTCTTTAGGTATTTTCTCCGGCAATCCTCCAAATATGATCTCCAGCGGCTGATCAATCCCGATTCGCTAGGCTCGGAATTCGGAGGCGGGGGCATATATGGAACGAAAGGCTCCATGACCGACGGATAGTCGAAGTCGGAATAGATCATTTCGATGACATCGAGGACGGAGGGGATTGCAGCACGGTTTTCATATAGCCATGCAAGTACCAGGTACAGCCACTTCGCCTGATTCTCGGGGCTTGTGCATTCAACCTTCACTCGCGCGAGAATGGAATCAACGCGACTTTTCTCATCGGCCAGCAATCCGGCCAATTCTTCAATTTTTGGATCATTCACACCCTGCCTCGACTGCAGGACGGCCCACGAGATCACCGCGTCACGGTCCACCCAGCCTTCCCTGAATCCGCATGCCATTTCGGCGAGAGTTAGACTTGCATGGGACCAGATGAAGTCAGCGGGAATGGAGTAGCTGATCTGACGAGAAGTCATGGCTTATTTGGTATCCCGTTTATCGTGCCGTTCTTCACGAACCTTTGGTGAGTGATCAGATATTTGCCGTTTCGCACTTCGATGATCCACTCAAACCGTCCGGCCACGCCGTTCATCTTACCAGGCATCTGAACCAGAGTTCGTGCGACACCATCACCTCCGACCGTATTGAATACTTTACCGTATTTCCCTATATCGCTGATCACATAATCGGGGGCGCGGTGTGCGGCGTCCTTCTTAAGCCCCGAGCCATACCTCTGGGCATCCTGAATGATCGACTGTGCCGCTTTTGGACTCATATTGCAAATTGTCTTTGCACAGGCCGATACGAACTTCTTCAGCAGCCCGCCGGTGATCTTGAGTGCAGCTCCTGCAACAAATGCCGATTCTATGAGATTGCTTATGCTTACATTCTTCCAGGGTAGCTCGATTCGACAATTGCACGCGATGGAGCCAAGGACATCATCATCGTGACAAATGAGGTATTTGCAGGGGTTATTCAATATGGCATTGGCTGAAGAAACTTTTCCTCCAGCCACGAGCACCGCCCAACCCACTTCACATGCAACGGCGCTATTCGGATTCTTGGTGTCACAGCCCGTATCCTGCAGCCACTTCAATGCAGCCTTTTTTTGAGCCGGCGTGAGATTTGATTTGATACCCTTTACGCAATTATTTTTCAGGCAAATGGCCCGCGCGAGATCGTTCCAGACCGTATCCTCTGGTTCACGGCACGGCGTGGAGCAGGAGGCTGACATCAGTTTGATGCTGATTCGATTCTCTGCTCCACGGAGGCGATCCCAATGATCCAAGATCTCTTTATCGCTCCAGGCCGCCATTCCCCGTGTTTCGTAATCGAACAGAAGTTTGTTTCTAACCTCTTCGGATGCTCCCCAAAAGTCCATGCCTTTTGGCTTCGGCCGCCCGTTCGGCAAGTAACCCAGCCTCTTCGCCTCTTCGTCCGAAAGCCATCCGAATTGATCGATGTCATCCAGACCGTATTCGACGCCCTCGACGCGTTCGAGCTGACAGCCACTGCAGTACAGGTAGCTGTAGTCCCCCATTTTGACCTTGCTCAGATCAATGCTTTGACATAGGGCGTCGCAGGGGATGCCGGAGGAGGCGACGTTGTAGAGGACGTCGTTTTCGACGAACACCGTCGCGTGGCCTGTGGGGTCGGTTCCGGTGAGCGGGGAGGCGTTGGCGTAGGTGTAGCGGTTGGCCTGGACGGACGGGCTGGGGTCGAGGGTGAGGGTGTCGCGGGAGGTGAAGGTTCCCGTGCCGGGACGGTACCAGCGGGCCAGCATGTTGACCCTGCCGGTGTCCGGATCGGTGTACTCACCCTGGTAGCCCAGGGCGCGGGTGGTCCCGGTCTGGGCGATGACCGTGCCGAAGGGGTCGTAGGCGGCCGAGTCGGTGATCGCCGAGCCGGTGTGGGTGGCGACCAGGTCGCCGTGCAGGTCGGTCATCGCGCCCAGCGCTGGGCCGGCGCCTTCCTGCAGGCCCAGCAGGCCGCCGAAGGGGTCGCGGGCGTACTTGGCCTGAACGGTGCCGCCGCCGTCGGTGGTGGCGGCGATGTCGTTGCCCAGGCCGGAGTACAGCAGGTTCTGGGTGGTGCCCGCCTTGGTGCGGGAGGTCATCCGGCCCAGGGCGTCGTAGGCGTAGGTCAGGTCGCCGTCGGTGATGAGCCGGTCGAAGGCGTCGAAGGCCAGGTTGCGGGTGGTGCCGTTCTTGGTCTCGGTGGCCAGGGTGCCGCGGGGGGTGTAGGTGTAGGTGGCACCGTCGCCGGTGATCAGGCGGTTGCGTTCGTCGTAGGTGAAGGTCGCGTTTCCGGCCTTGGTGCGGTTGCCCGAGGCGTCCCATTCGTAGGTGGTGACGGCACCGCCGGGCGCGGTCCAAGAGACCAGGCGACCGGAGTGGTCGTAGGCGTAGGTGCTGGTGCCGGCTCCGGCGGTGCCGGTGGTGGTCTTGGTGGTGAGATTGTCGTCCTTGTTCCAGCCGTAGTCGATTCTCGCGAGCTGCACACCGCCGCTGTTCTTTAACGTGTGGCTGGTGAGGCGGTCCATTGCGTCGTAGCCGAAGCTCTGGCTGCCGCCGGGGCCGGAGGTGGCGGTGATGGAGGTCAGCCGGTCGGCGTCGTCATAGCCGTAGCTCAACGCGCGTCCGGAGACCGGGTCGGTCGCCGACGACAGCCGGTCGGCGCCGTCCCACGTGAAGGCTGCGGTCCCGGAGGCGTCCACGCGCTGGGTGGGGTTGCCGCGCTCGTCGTAGCTGTAGGCGGTCTGCTGTACACCGCCCTTGGAGATCTTGGTGATCTGGCCCCGGTCGTTGTACTCGATCGCGTAGTCGCCGATGGTGGTGGGTCGCCCGCCCAGGTCGTAGCCGAAGCTGCGGGCGGTGGTGGCGGCCTCGGCGCCGGTGCCGGTCTCCTGGGTGGGGCGGTTGAGGTGGTCGAAGGTGCGGTCGATGCGCACACCGCCGGGCTGGATGGTCGTAGTGGGGTTGCCCGCGGCGTCGTAGACGGTGGTCCAGGTGCGGTCGGCCGGATCGGGGTGGGCGGCGGTGGCCGGTTCGGTGAGGGTTTCGGGCAGGCCGAGGGTGTTGTAGGTGGTCCAGGTGGCGTTGCCGCGGCCGTCGGTAATGCGGGTGCGGGCGCCGGCGGCGTCGTAGCCAAAGCTGGTTGTAATTGACGACGAGGCCGAGACCGGCTCAATCAAAGAGGTCAGGCGGTTGAGAGCGTCGTAGTTGCGCTGCGTTGCCCGTCCCTCGGGAGATGTGGTCGAGGTTTGGTTGCCTGCCAGGTCATAGCCGAGGCCGAAGGTGCGCTGCACAGCACCGGAGGGGTTGAGGTCCTTGACAGTCGTCTTACGGCCAGCGAGATCGTATTCGGCCAAGGTGGTATTACCCAGCGCATCAGTGACCTTGATCAAGCGTCCCGACAGGTCGTAGGTGAGGGTGCTGAGGTGATTCAGCGGATCGGTCTGGGTCGTGGTCTCCCCGGCAGGATTTACCGTATAGCTGGTGGTCTTGTTCCCCGGCGCGATCGTCTTGGTTAGATGCCCGGCGTCGTTGTATTCGAGCTTGGTGGTGTGCGCCGCCCCAGGCGCCGGTACCCGCTCGATCACGGTCTGGGTGATCCTGCGGCCGAGGTCGTCGTAGGTGGCCTCGTTCCGCGCGCCGTTCTGATCGACGATGGCCAGCGGCTCGCCGAGCAGGTCGTACTCGATGACCCGGCGGCCGGGGGTTCCGCCGCCGGAAGGGGTCGGGTCGGTGATCCGCACCTGACGGCCCAGCTTGTCGTACTCAAAGCTCGTGGTGTTGCCACGGGGGTCGGTGGTGGAGATCAGTTGCCCGGCATCGTCGTAGGTGTTGGTGATGGCCGGGGTGATCGGGCTGCCGCCGGGCGGGGTGTAGGACGGTGCGGTCACCGTCACCGGACGGCCCGCCTTATCGAACGTGGTGGTGGTGGTCCGGCCCTCCGGATCGGTCACGTGGGTCTGCTCACCGACGGTGTTGTAGCCGTAACGGGTGACCGGCTGGGCGGTGGCGGAGTTGCCGGCCTTGTCCACCTGCACGGGCGGCTCGATCTTCTCGGCCAGCCGGCCCAGCACGTCATAGTGCAGCGTGGTGGTGTAATCCGCCGCCGTGGCACCTGCGGCGTTCCCCCGCGGATCGGTGACGGACGTGAGTAGACCACGCTGATCGTAGCCCATGGTGGACATGAGGTCGACGGTGCCGTTCTCGATGATCTGCTTGGTGGGCAGGCCCAGCTTGTTGTACTCGGCACGGACGACCTCGGTACGGCTGGTTCCAGCGGCGGTCCGGGTGACCTCGGTCGGGTTGTCGGCCGCGTCGTATTTGTACTCGGTCACGCGCTCCAACCCGCCCGGATCCAGAATTTGGGCAGTCAGCCGGTTGGCCGGGTCGTATTCATACTCGGTTGCGGTGATGCCACCGCCGACCACCTGCACGACCATGTTGCCTACCGGGTCGTACTCCGTTTCCGCCAGTACGACGTCACGTGAGGTGGCGGATCCGTTGAGTTTGGCGTCGTCGGCGGACTTTCTGCGCAGCCGGTTGTCTCTCCAGTAGACAAAGACCGTCTTGCGGTTCATCGCGTCCACGGTGCCGGTCAACCGGCCACCCGCGTCGTAGGAGCGCGATTCCAGCACCACGTCGGTGGCCGGTTGCGGGGCGACGGGGCTTCCGGTCCAGCCCTTGAGCGTGCGGATCGTGGGCTCGCCGCGCTTGCTGTACGCGTGGTCGATCACCGCGCCGCGGGGGTCGGTGGTGCGGGTCACCCAGCCCCGGTGGTTCCACTCCTGGCTGGTCACCCCACCCTCAGGGTCGGTGACGGTGGCGACACGGCCGTAGGTGTCGTAGGTGTAGGTGGTGGTGCGAGGGGCGTCGCCGCCGGTCAGGTCCTCCACCGTCTCGGAGGTCTTGTTGCCGTCGGCGTCGTAGGCGTAGCTCACCTTCGCGGTGTGGGTGACATCGGCGATCGCGTTGTGCACCCCCGGGCCGGTCTGGCTGGTCAACCGTCCTAAACCGTCATATGTGAAGCCGGTGGTTACTCCCCCGTCCGTCCCCTCAATCAACTCCGTGATGGCGGTGAGGCGGCCGATCGCGTCATAGGTGACTGTGGTGGTCAGCCCTTCGGGATCGACCTGTTCGGCCGGATCACCGGCTGCGGTGTACTTGTAATTCCAGGTGGCCGCGTTGGGGGCGGTTGCGGTCTTCAGCAGGCCCGCCGGTGTGGTGCCGCCGCCGACGGCGGGTTCGGTGCCGTCGGTGTAGACGTAGGTGGTCGAGCGGCCGGAGGGGAAGCCGGAGGTGGCCGGGGTGATCTGCTTGGTCAGCTCGCCGAAGGAGTTGTACTCATACCGGGTGCGGTAGGTGTTGTCGTTCTGGTTGCTGGAGCGGCCGTCCCGGTAGGCGACCAGTTTGTCGTTGCGCGGGTCGAACTGGTCGGACTGGTTGAGGTGGTACTGCCAGTGCTCGATCGCGCACTCGCCTTGGGCGCGGCAGTACTGCCGGCCGATGGTGTTGCCGCGTTTGTCCTGGTAGATCTCGTTGGCGATGTCGTTGCGGTCGATGACCTTGTTGAGGAAGCCCGCCTGGTCGTACTCGAACCAGGCCGTCTTGCCCAGTTGGTCGGTCTCCCCGCGCAGCCGGAACCCGCGCCAGGCGTCATACAGGTACACCAGGGTCTCATCGTGCGGATCGGTCACGGTGACCTCCGCCTCGCCCGAGGGGTAGGAGTCGTGGGTAATGTCGCCGATGGTCCAGGTGCCGCCGTGCCGGTCGGTGTGGGTGTGCACCCGGTCGGTCCGCCCGTCATAGGTGTTGGCCGCCCACACCCGGCCCGACGGCAGCGTCACCTGCGTCAGCAGGTGCTGGGCCTGCGCCCGAGCCGCGAAATGCGCCCCCACCTCACCGGAGGTCAGCGGATGCCCGTACACGGCGACCTCGTCGATCGATCCCTGGAACGGGAACGCCACGGTGCCCGATGGGACGGCCGGGGATGTCGAGGAGCTGGAGACGCCGTTGCCGACGGTGGCGAACCGCCGCCAGGAGGAGACCGTTCCGTTGATGCTGCCGACCTGCTGGCCGTCCAGGTACAGCTTCTGCTCGGCACCGGTCACGGTCAGCACCACATGATGCCAGGCGTCGTCATTGACGGTGCCCGATGAGGTGATCGGGGAGGAGACGGCGTCCAGTGAGCCGCGCAGCTTGCCGTCGGTGCCCACATACAGCATCGGCCCGCGCGCCACCCCCGAGGTCTCCTGGGTTCCGGCGGCCACGATCACACCCGAGGCGGCCGTTTTGAACCACGCCTCCACCGAGATCTGATCGCCCAGGTGCGGGATCGTGTCCGCGGGCAGCTTCAGCACCTTGCCCGCGCCGAAGCCGGCCGCGGTGTCCGGGGTGCCCTGCAAAGCGCCGGGCTGGCCCAGCGTGACCGACTGGTAGGTGCCCTCCCCGGCACCGCTGCCCAGGTCGGCCGCCGCAGTGCCCGAGGTCTCGCCCAGCCGCCAGTATCCGAAGGGGTCGGAGTTGAGCACGCCGCTGCGGTACTGGGACCCCGACCCGTAGGCGTAGGTGGTGCAGTTGGGCGCGGCCACCGGCGCGCAGGCGCTGGTCAGCCGGTCGCCGTCGTAGCCGTAGGTCCACGTCAGCGCCGACCCGCCGACCGGGTCGGTGGACACCGAGGACACATGGTCACCGGTGAAGGTGAAATGCAGCGCCCGGCCGCCTGCACCGGTCACCGTCTCCAGCCTGCCTCCGGCGCCGTAGGTCAGGGTCTGGGCCCGGCCGCGGGGGTCGGTCACCGTGGTCAGCCGGCCCTGGGCGTCGAACTCGTAGATGGTGGCCGACTTGTCCATCAGTTTCCAGGTGCCGCCGGCCTGCTCGGCCAGCGTGGCGTACATGCCCGGCGGCGGCTGGAAACTCCCGCCGCCGCCGGCCTTGAACCGCACCTGCGACCCGTCGGGGTAGGTCACCAGCGCCGAGATGGACGCCCCCCGCACCTCCTTGACGATCTTCATGTCCCAGCGGGTCGACCAGCCCGCACCGAAGATCCCATCGGTGCGCGGGTCCATGCTGTTGTAGGTGCGCGTCACCGACAGCGGCGGCCCCGCCACCGGCACATCGAGATCGGTGACCGTGGTGGTGTAGTTCCCCGACTGCGCGTCGAACTCCCGGCCCCCGGCCGCGCGGTCGGCCAGGTGCGAGGTCACCACCGGCTGCCGCACCCCGGTCGTGAACGTCAACGTCGGCGAGGTCGTGCTCTGGAAACTCCCGTCCCGCGCGGTCACCGTCCACCAGTACTGCGTCCCCCACTCCAGCCGCCCGGACGGCACCGTCCAGGAGTTCTTGTTCCCCGACAGGAAACCCGAGGAGGTACAGCTCGATCCCGACATCGACGCGACATTGCAGATCCGGAACGAGTACGACATCGCCCCGCCACCGGCCGACTCCGCCCACGCCCGAAGCGACGGCGTCAGCGAATCCACCAGGAACCCCGGCTTGGGATACACATTGGTGATGCTGGGCGCCGCCGCCAGCGCCGCCACCGTGCCCGAGGCCTTGCTCCGGCTGGTGACCGACTCCACCCCGGCCTGCCCCAGCCCGGCCGGCCCGGCCTGCGCACCGGTCTGCCCGGCGGGCAGCCGATCCTCACGCGGCACCGCCCCCTCCGGCGCCTGGCGATCCGGCCCCCACCCGCGGCCCGGCCCCGACGATCCGCCCTCCACAGTGGGCGCCAGCGACGCCAGATGACGCGCCGACCCCATCAACTGCGCAGGAGTGCGCAAACCACTGACATCAACCGCCGGCTGCGCCACCGACACCGTCGGCGTCGCCACTCCCGCCCACACCGGCCCGGCCCAAAGCCCGAGCAATCCCGGAATGGCCATCACCGTAGTCGCGCCGGCCAGCAAGCGGGAACGCCATGACCTGTTCGAGGGCAGCCGAAACCGTTGTGAGCGCATGGCGGCGTCACACTCCAAACCCACGTCAGAAATGACTTGATACGTCATCTCCGACAGGCCTGCGGTAGCGCCCTGCCCCAGGTTCAGAGCAATTCAGAGGCGACGATCAATACAAACGATCACAAGGTATAAAACCGGCATAAGATCCACAAGAGGTAGCCAAGCGCTGTTCTTGTCCAGATCCGGTCAAACAGGAGGTCTGACTCAGACCGCACGGCACCTCTGGCCATCGCCCCATGATGGCCGCAGATCCTGGATGGCGCCGAAATTGGGATTTAGGCGCGACCGAAACCGATGTGCGTCGCTGATCGATTTGGGCCGCGCTGGTCGGCCACCGAAGTTGAACGAGTGGATCTCGCGCTATGGCCGGCTCAGGTGTCTGTCTTTCTATAGCGAAAGTCGTATCCGCCTGGCCCGTGGCGCGGGACGAGGCCGCGTGCAGGTTTTCCGCAGCCGTGGAACAAATCGGCGAGGGCGTCGAGTGAATTGGCACAATTTTCTATATGTTGGCGTGGATCCATCGCTGCGAGTTAGCGAGCGTTGCCGCGGTCCGCCGCCGGCCGTTCACAGCCGGTCAGCCGCCGCTGCCGATCCGGGCGGTGGCCTCGATCTCGATGCGCATGCGCGGATCTGCCAGCGCGCAGGAGATCATCGTGGCGGCGGGCCGTACCTCGCCGAAGAACTCGCGCAGGATCGGCCAGCACGGCTCGAAATCGGCCGGGTCGGGCAGGATGTACCGGACCCGGACCACGTCGGCCAGGCCGGATCCCGCCTCCGTCAGGGCGGCCTCGATGTTGAGCAGGGCCTGCCGCGCCTGCTCCGCGACGTCCTCGGAGATGGTCATCGACGCGTAGTCGAAGCCGGTGGTGCCCGAGACGTGCACCCAGCCGTCGACGGCGACGGCGCGGGAGTAGCCGATGGAGTTCTCGAAGGTCGAGCCGCTGGAGATCAGCTTGCGGGATGGCATGGCGGCATCTTCGCGGCCAGGTCAGGGTCGTGTCGAATTCGCCGTGATGTTCCCTTGCTCGTCGTCTGTCGTGTTCGCCGCCATGGCGAGGAGTTCGGCGAGGTGGATCGCCTTCACGGTACTGCGGGCGCGGCGCAGGCCCTGGCGGAGCTGGCGCAGGCAGCCGGGGTTGAGCGCGACGATGTAGTCGACGTCGGCCGCCTCGATCGCCGCCGTTTTGGGGGCGAGTACGGCACGGCTGTCGGAGGGGCGCAGCAGCGAGTACGTGCCGGCCGCGCCGCAGCAGTCGCCTGCGCCCGGCAGCTCGACGTAGTCGGCGACGGCGGCGATCAGCTCGCGGGGCGGGCGGGTGACGCCGAGGCCGTTGCGCAGGTGGCAGGAGTCCTGGAGGGTCACCCGCGCCCGCCGTCCGGCGACCCGGACCTCGCCGGTGGGCCGGTGGCCCGTCCGGTCGAGGTAGTCGCTCAGCTCCGCGACCCGGTCCCGGCCCAGGTGGTGGGCGAGGTGGGCGGCGCAGCCACCGGCCGTGGTCACGATCGTGCCGTCGAGGCGTTCGCCGAGCTTGAGCGCGAGTTCACGGCCCGTGGCCGAGTCGCCGTTGTGCGCGTGCAGCGCGCCGCAGCAGCCCTGGCCGGTGGGTACGGCGAGCTCGGGGCGCAGGCGCAGGACGGCCCGGGAGACCTCCGGGTACAGCCCGCGCTCCACGCAGCCCAGCATCAGAGATGCTGACTTATCCGGATTCGTCGCAGCGTGATCGGCTACGTCATGGGCGGACGCGGCACCCTTCGGCACCGTGTGCGCGGCAGAGTCACCCGCAGGTGCGGCGACGCCGGGCGCGGTGCGCGCGGCACTTCCGGGCAGGGAACCGTTGGGCAGGGCACCTTCAGCCACGGCACTCGCATGTGCCGAACTCTCACGCACCGCCGGTACGGCCCGCCGCCCCTTGGCGTACCGCCGTACCAACCCCTGCATCCGCAGCAGCGCCGGCCGCGACACGACGGCCATCAGCAGCCGGGCGATCAGCGGACGTTTCCGCCCGGCCCACTGATGATCGCGCCACTGCTCCAGCAACTCGCCATACTGCACCCCGGCGGGACAGACGGTCTCGCACGCCCGGCAGCCGAGACAGAACGACGCCTCCTCGGCAAGCGTCGAATCGTCCGGTTCGAGCCGCCCGGTCTCCAACGCCCGCATGAGCGTGATCCGCCCGCGCGGCGAGGAGGTCTCCTGCCCGGTCAGCCTGTACGTCGGGCACACCGGCAGACAGAACCCGCAGGAAATACACCGATCAAGCAACTGCGGATCGAAAATGGACCGCCCGCCGGGCTCGGAACACCCGGAAGCGGCGGCGGACCGGCCGTCGAAGGCGGAATGATCGATCATGAGGAGCCCAGCTTCCCGGGGTTGAGGATCCCGGCGGGATCGAAGGCCTGCTTGATGCGCCCGAGCAGCGCCACCTGGTCGGCGCCGAGCCGTTCGGCCAGGTAGGGCAGCTTGGCCGCGCCCACCCCGTGCTCCCCGGTGATCGTGCCGTCGAGCGCGATCGCCGCCGAGAAGATCTCGGCGAACGCCTGGTGGCACCGCTCGATCGCCGCCGTGTCGCGCGGATCGAGCACGCACGTCGGATGCAGATTGCCGTCCCCGGCATGCCCGAAGGTGGCGATCAGCAACTCGTGCCGCTCCGCGATCGCGTCGATGCGATCCACCATCTCGGCGAGCCGATGCCGCGGCACGGTGACGTCCTCCAGCACGGTGAGCGACCCGAGCCGCGACAACGCGGGCAGCGAGCACCGCCGCGCCGCGAGCAGCGCCTCGGCGCGGGCCACGTTCTCGGCGAGCGTCACCTCAAGCGCGCCGTTGTCGACGCAGACGCCCTTGATGCGATCGAGGTTGCCCGCGACCGCCCCGGCGTCCCCGTCGTCGCCGAACAGCAGCAGCGCCCCGGCGTCGTCACGCAGCCCGAGCCGCGCGAACTCCTCCACGGCCGCGATGCACTTGCGGTCGAGAAACTCCAGCGTGGCGGGCACGATCCCGGCGGCGATCACCGCCGTCACCGCTCGCGACGCGTCGGCGAGCGAGGCGAAGTAGGCCAGGCCGGTGCCGCTCTCCTTCGGCTTCGGCAGCAGCGCCACCGTCGCCTCGGTGATCACCGCGAGCGTGCCCTCGGACCCGGTGAGCAGCCGGGTCAGGTCATATCCGGCCACGTCCTTCCACAACCGCCCACCGGTGCGGATGACCTCCCCGGTGGCGAGCACGGCCTCAAGGCCGAGCACGTAGTTGCGCGTCACGCCGTACTTGAGCCCGCGCAGCCCGCCCGCGCAGGTGGCGATGTTGCCGCCGATCGTGGACACCGTGTGGCTGCCGGGGTCGGGCGCGTACAGCAGGCCGAGCTCGGCCGCCGCCGCGCCCAGCCGGGCGGTGGTCACGCCCGGCTGGACCCGCGCCAGCAGCTCCTCCCGGCTGACCTCCACAATCCGGTCGAGCCGCGTCAGCACCATCACGATGCCGCCCTGCAGGGGTACGGCGGCCGCGCACAGGTTGGACCCGCCGCCGCGCGGCACCACCGGCACCCGGTGGGCAGTGGCGTACCGCAGCACGGCCGCCACCTCCTCGGTGTTGCCCGGGTACACGACCGCCTGAGGCAGCGACTCGAACAGCGGCGTGGCGTCGCGGGCGTGGGCGGCCAGGGCGCCCGCGTCGACGCGCACGTGCTTGTCGCCCACGATGCCGGCGAGCGCCCTGGCCAGTTCCTCACGCGAGATCATCAGCCCACGACCATCCAGCCGAGCACGGGCGTGGACTGCAGGTAGACGAGCAGGCACACCGCGACGAGCAGCCCGATGCCCCAGCCGACCACCTTGCGGAACAGTTCGCCTTCGCGGCCTTCGAGGCCGACGACGGCCGCCGCGATCGCGAGGTTCTGCGGAGAGATCATCTTTCCGAGCACGCCCCCGGTGGTGTTCGCCGCCCCAAGCAGATAGGCGGATATTCCGGTCTTCTCCGCAGCCGCGTACTGCAACATCCCGAACAGCGAGTTGGACGAGGTGTCCGACCCGGTGACCGCGACGCCCAGCCACCCCACGATCGGCGACAGCAGCGCGAACACGGCCCCGGTCTGCGCGAGGAACAGTCCGAGCGTCACCGTCTGCCCGGACAGGTTCATCACGTACGCCAGCGCGAGCACCGCCATCACCGTGACGATCGTCCACCGGAACTGGTGCACGGTCTGGCCGTACGCCCGAAGCGTCCGGCTCATCCCGACCCGGTACAGCAGCGCGGTCAGCACCCCGGCCACCAGCAGCGTCGTGCCGCCCGCGCTGAACAGGTTGAAGTTGAACGTCGTCGCCGACAGCGCCTTGCCCTCGGCGTTGACCACGTCCAGGCCGGGCCACGCGAACGCCCAGCCCGAGTGCGCGGCCAGCCACGTCTTGATCGGCCCCACGGTCGTCGCGGCGAACAGCACGACCACGATCAAATAGGGCGCGAACGCCATCAGCGCCGACCCCTCGCCGGTCGCCCGCCGCCGCTGCACGGTCTCGAACCGCTCGTCGGTCACGGACGCGCCGGCCACCACGGGCATCGGGTCCTGCGCGGCGAGCACCTCGCGGGGCCGCCACACCCGCAGCATGCCGACGATCGCCAGCGCGCCGGCGAAGGCGGCCACGATGTCGGTGATCTCGTACGAGAGGTAGTTGGCGCTGACGAACTGCGCGATCGAGAACGCGGCGCCGCCGACCAGCGCCACCGGCCACACCTGCCGCAGGCCGCGCCTGCCGTCCACCATGAACACCAGCAGCAGCGGCACGAACAGCGCCAGCACCGGCGTCTGCCGCCCGACCATCGCCCCGAGCGCGTTCGCGTCCAGCCCGGTGATCTTGCCGAGGGTGGTGATCGGCACGGCAATCGCGCCGAAGGCGACCGGCGCGGTGTTGGCGACCAGGGAGACCGCCGCCGCCTTCATCGGCCGCAGCCCGACGGCCATGAGCATCACCGAGGAGACCGCGACGGGGGTGCCGAACCCGGCCAGCGCCTCAAGCAGCGCGCCGAAACAGAACGCGATGATCACGGCCTGGATGCGCTGGTCGTCGGAGAGCGTGCCGAACGCCCGGCGCAGCACCACGTCCCACCCGGTGACCTCGGTGAGCTTGTAGATCCACAGGGCGTTGAGCACGATCCAGATGATCGGGAACAGGCCGAACGCCGCCCCTTCGCTCGCGGCCAGCATCGCCTGGCCGACCGGCATCGCGTACGCGAAGATCGCCACGCCGAGGGCCACCGCGAGCGAGGCGAGCGATGCCTTCCATGCCTTCCAGCGCAGCGCGCCGAGCAGCACGAACAGTGTGACCAGAGGGAGCGCGGCGAACAGCGCGCTCCATCCGAGCGACCCCGCCACGGGGTCGAAAACCTGCCGGTAGCCCTCCACGGCCTGCTCCTTACGTCCGGTTCGTCCCATCACCCCCGTTCCGCAAAGTGTCAGACAATGTGTCTTGTATGTCAACAGTGCATTTCATCCGTCATGCCAGAATGGGGACAAAGCCCACGTGGGAGGTGTGCATGCCCCGGGACGCCGCGCTACGGTTGTCCACCGTCTCGGTCGTCGAGGCCCTCATGGCCTCGCTGCGCGACCGCGTGCTCGACGGCCAGCTCCCGCCCGGCAGCACCATGACCGAGGCCGAGATCGCCACCGCCTACGGCGTGTCCCGCCCCACCGCCCGCAGCGCCCTGACCGCCCTCGTGCAGGAGGGCCTGCTGCACCGCGAGGCCAACAAGCGCACCTGTGTCCCCGTGCTGTCCCAGGCCGACATCGAGGACCTGTTCCTCATCCGCATCCCCTTGGAGACCGAGGTCGTCCGCATCCTGATCGCCCGCGACGCCGTCCCGGTCGCCGCGGCCGCCCGCGCCGTCTCCGACCTGGAGCACATCGACGCCACCGCCGCCCACGCCGCCTTCGTCGAGGCCGACCTGCGCTTCCACCAGTCCCTCGTGGACGCCGTCGGCAGCCCCCGCTACGACCGCCTCTATCGCCAGATCAGAGGCGAGGTCCACCTGTCGATGGTGCAGACCCGCCACACCCTCGGCCGCGAGCGCATCGTCGCCGAGCACGGCGGCATCCTGGAGGCGATGCGCGCCGGCGACGCCGACGAGGCCGTCCGCCGCATGCGCGACCACCTCGACGGCGCCTGCCGCTCCCTCCGCCAGGTCTTCGCCGAAACCTGACGCACCGGTTCCGCGTCGCAAGCAGCATCCGGGACGCGGGCGCGTCTCTGAGACATGAGAGTCGAGATGCTGTCCGCCGAACACCCGGCTCGGCGCGAACAGGTGGACGTGGCGGCGATCTTCGCCGCGCACCATCCCGGCCTGGTACGGCTGGCGCTGATGATGGTCGGCGACCAGCCGACGGCCGAGGACGTGGTGCAGGAGGCGTTCGAGCGCACACACGCCGGACGGCGACGGCTACGCGACCCGAGCAAGGCGCTGACGTACGTGCGATCGGCCGTGCTCAACGGCTGCCGGTCGGTGTTGCGACGGCGGATGACGGCCTTTCGGCGGGCGGTGCCGTACGAGCCGCCGATCTGGTCGGCGGAGAGCGCCGTCATGGTCGGCGAGGACCGGCGCGAGGTGCTTGCGGCCCTGCAACGGCTGCCGCGCCGCCAGCGTGAGGCGCTCATCCTGCGCTACTACCTCGACCTGTCCGATCGAGAGATCGCTGAGGTCATGGGCATCGGCGCGAGCACGGCCCGATCCACCATCGCCCGCGGCCTGACCGCGCTGGGCAGAGAACTTGGGGAGAAAGCATGAACCACAGAATGGAGTCGCGGTTGCGGAAGGCCCTGGGCGAGGCCGCCGCGACGGTCGATCCGGCCGAACTGCGCCCGCTGATCGCGCCGCGGCGGCGGGCCGTCTTCGCCGCCCTGTCGCCCGCTCGTCCGCTGGCTCTGACGGCCGCGGCGGTCGCCGTGGCGGTCGCCGCCGGGGCGATCGTCGTCACCACCCGCACGGCGCCCGGGACGCCCGGCGAGCAGAACCCGCCGATCGCGGCGAGCGCGCCGGCCACCAAGCGGACCACGGTCGGCGGCACGGGGGCGTCGCCGGCCGCCACGCGGATCGACGCCCGATCCTTCCTGCTCGCCGCGGCCGACACCGCGATGCGCGTGCCCGCCGCCTCCGGCGACTACTGGTACGTCCGGGAACGTGCCACGGACCGGGCCTACGCCTTCCCGGAGGAGTTCTGGGCCGGGGTGCGCAAACTCCAGGCGGCCGAGCAGGCGGAAGTGGACAAGATCGACCCCGAGGCCGACTCCGACCGGCTGGTGGAGATCAACGAGAAGTACAACAAGAAGCTGGCGCAGTTGCGGGAGAGCATCTACCCCGACGGGTTCCCGTACACGGCGTACCGGGTCCAGATCGAGGAGCAGTGGCGGCCCAAGCGGGCGGGCGACACCCATCGCACCAAGGTCAAGGACGTCAAGGTCGTCTTCGCGTCACCGCAGGACGAGGCGAAGTGGAAGGAACTCGGCGCGCCGAAGCTGCTGGAGAACAAGCCCAGGAGCACCGACGACAACCTCCCGCGGCCGCTGTCGATCAGCAACATGAACATCACCATGCAGAACGTCGGCCGGCTCCCCACCTCCAAGAAGGCACTGGCCGCCCAACTGCGCGCCCAGTTCGAGAGCCTGCCGGATGCCGACAAGGAGTACGACCTCTACCTGTGGCAGACGACGGTCGACCTGATGACCGCCCCGACCACTCCCGGCACCCGGGCCGCCCTCTTCCGCATCCTCGCCGACCGGTCCGACATCACCTCCGACGGCGAGGTGAAGGACGCCATCGGACGCACGGGGGTCGGCCTGTCGGTCCGGGACAACGACGGGGTCGACTTCCGGTTGGTCATCGACGAGGACACGGCCAACCTGCTGGAGTACGCGGTGATCCAGAAGGACGACGTCAGCCGCGTGACCTTCGAGGAACTCGGCTGGACCGACAAGCTGGGCCGACGCCCGCAGAGCTAGACAGACCGCGGGCCGCTGCGAACGCCCCGATCCGTGCTCCGGATCGGGGCGTTTCCGCGCCCCCGGGCGAATCGTCGCGGCCCTCAGTGGCTCAAGAGCACCTTGAGCAGGGCGATGGCGGCGGCGATCCCGGCCAGCGTCAGGCCGAGCAGCAGCGTGCCTCGTGAGTCCGGCTTGTCCACGATCACTCCGATGAGGGCGAGGCGCAGCAGCAGGTAGACGTCGGAGGCGATGACCGCCACCGAGCCGGGCAGCCAGTGCGCCCAGGCGGCGGCCATGAGGAGGCAGGGCAGCACGGCCGATGACATGATCGGCACCGCGTCGCGGAATTCGTGCTGGAACGCGGCGCGGGTCAGCTCGCCGACGGTGCCCGCCCTGAGGCCGATGAAATCGGCGAACACGTGCGCCAGGAACGTGGACACCGCGGCTCCGAACACGATCTGCAGTGCGTGCCCGTTCGCGGCGTCCTCTTCCGTCATCGGGATCAGTGCCGCGAAGAGGATGATGTTGCCGTACACGTAGGCGGAGACGCGGCCCGGGGTCCGCTGCTCAGGCGGCGGTCTGCGCGGCTGATCGCGATCGTTGTGCCTGCGACCGATGCGCCTGCGCCGACGCGGAGTGTCCGATTGGGTCACTACCTCACATTAGCCAGAATTCATGCCCGGTGATCTCGATGACGGGAGGTTCCCCTGGTCTCGCGCGGGTGGCGAGCGGGGAGGACGAGGTCCCTTCCCCGAAGCCGGCGCTCCTTCAGCCGGAGAATCGCCGGATCCCGAGCCTGCTGAGCCGCCACGCCGCCCCCCTACGGCGGAAGATGACCGGCGGCGCGTGCCCAGCGGATGACCCGGTGCGTCTTGCGACGGGAGCGCCAACCCCGAGCCGGGGCGGCGAGCTCCGCGACGAGGGCCGCCGCGTCCAGCCCGGGATGCACGAGCGCACAGGCCAGCGCGTCGTGGCCGTGATAGGGACGCCCCCGGTCGTACGCCGTCAGCGCGGCCTCCCTGACCACCTGAGCCGACGGTTCCCCCGCCCGCGCCAGCGCCAGCCGAGCGAGCTTGCTCGGCACGCTGGGAAACAGCCCGTGCGCGACCGGATCCCCCGGACGGCCCTGCGCGATCTCGCGCAACGGAGCCAGCCACCGGCGCGAAACGCCGGGAATCGGGACCCCTGGCGGAAACGCCTCGCCGAGAAAACGCGTCACCGCCGCCGCCTCCGCATCACCGTCCCAGCTCGCCGCCACCACCCCCGCCAGCACCGGCCCCGTCATCGCCACCCCGGCGAGCAACCGCGCGACGACCGACGCCCGCTCCACCGGCCGTACGGCGATCGCCGCATCGACGACCTCGACCACCTCGCCGAACACGCAATCCCGCGGCCGGATCCCCTCCAGCCAGCGCCGTACCGCCTCCTCATCGAGCAGCCACCGCGTCCGAGTCCACCGGCCATCGCCCGACTCGGCCCACTCGACCCGCTCCACGGCCACACCCGACCCTCGACCCATCCGCGGCGTACCCTCCGCGCGCTCCCCGCCATACGCTCGGCACCGTGACCGACCCCTGCCCCTGCGGCCACGACGCCTGGACGACACCGCGGACGCGCAGCCAGGCACTGGCACTGGCCCGCCACCACACCGCCGTCGCCCACCTGCTGACCGTCGTCGCCCGCGACAACGCCCGCTGGCTCGGAGTGCTCCGGTGCACCCGCTGCGGCCGGCTGTGGGCCGAGGACAGCATGACATCCGGACACGCCGACATGTTCTTCATTTATCCCATCAACGCGACAGACCCCGAGACCTGGCTGGCCACCGCACGCCCCCTCAACCCGCCACCCGACTGACGGGCCGTGCTCCAGCCGTTCCGGCATATCCGGTATGACCGGTTGGCCGCTCCACCTCATAGCGGTTCGCCCGGCCTCTGAGCCGATCCGCCGGAAGCGTCGATTCCGGCTCGGGCATATCGCCTCGGCGAAATACCCATGACGCGCTTGAACGCCGTGTTGAACGCATGCTCGGACTCGTACCCGAGCGACCCCGCTATTCGCGCCAGCGTGTCCCGGCCCTGCACAAGCCTTTCACCCGCCAGCATCATCCTCCAGCGCGTGAGATAGGCGATGGGCGTCTCCCCGGTCCGCGCGCGGAAGCGCTCGGCGAAGACCGACCGCGACATACCGGCCCGGCCGGCCAGCTTTTCCACGGTCCAGGGATACGCCGGATCCTCGTGCATCGCCCCGAGTGCGGCGCTCAGCTGAGGGTCGGCGAGGGCCGCGAACCATCCGACGTCGTCGCGTGAGCGCTCCGACAGGTACAGACGAAGCGCCTGCACCAGCATCATGTGCGCGAGCTGCTGCGCCACCAGCGCCGAACCCGGCCGGCCCTCGCGCAGCTCCTCCATCATCAGCTCGATGGACCATCGCAGCCTGGCCCGATCGCCCGAGGTCCTGACCTGCATGAGCGGCGGCATCGTGCGCAGGAGCACCTCGGCGTGCCGGCTGTTCACCTCGAAGCGACTGCCGACCATGAACACGTCCCCGCCGCCGTTGTAGGTGACCCTGCCTCCGCCGCGGCCGGGCCCGAGCACCTCGCTCGCCCGCGTCGGCTCGACGTCCGGACCGCTGCCGATGATCGCCGGCCGTCCGCTGGGCAGCACGAAGCAGTCGCCCTCCCGAAGCCGCACCGGCTCGTCGACATCCTGCACCCTCAGCCAGCACGCGCCGCTGACGATGGCATAGCACTTGATGCGTCCGGCCAGGTCATCGAGCGCGAGCGCCCATCGCCCGCCCGCGTCGAAGCCCCCGGTGATGTAGCCGTGCGGCTTCAGCAGAGAGAGAACCTCGGAGAGGGGGTCCATACGCTCCTCGGACGATCGCGAACAAAACAGCGACCATCAAGCATAGTTCGTACGGGCTTCGCTGCCTACATTTCAAGGGTGACGGGTCTCGGCGAGGAGACCCAGGACATTCTCTGGAGTGAGACAGCATGAAGGCCGCAGTGGTGAACTCATTCGGCGTCCCGCCGTCGTACCAGGATTTCCGCGACCCGGTGGCGGGCGACGGCGAAACCGTGGTCACGGTGCACGCCGCCGCCCTCCAGCCGATCGTGAAACGCCTGGCCGCGGGCACGCACTACACCAGCGGCACGTCCGCCGGATTCGTGCCCGGCATCGACGGCGTCGGCGTCGACGAAACGGGCCGCCGCGTCTATTTCCTGTTCCCGAAGCCCCCATTCGGATCCATGGCGGAAAAGTCACTGGTGGCGACCGAAACGACGGCGCCGATACCCGACAACCTGCCCGGCGACCGCGCCGCGGCCATCGCCGCCGCGGGCGTCGCGTCATGGACCGCCCTCACCCGACGCGCCCACCTCCGGCCCGGCGAGACCGTGCTGGTCCTCGGCGCCACCGGCGCCGCAGGCGGCATGGCGCTCCAGACCGCCCGCCACCTTGGCGCGGGAAAGGTCATCGCGGTCGGCCGCGACGAGACGAGACTCAACCGGCTGAACGCGGACGTGCACATCGCCCTCAACGACGACCTCAACGACGACCTCAACGACGACGCGGACAAGACGCTGCGCGAGCAGTTCGACCAGGGAGTCGACGTCGTGCTCGACTTCCTCTGGGGCGCGCCCGCCCTTCGCACCCTGACCGCCGCGACCAGGGACCGCGCCTCCCGAACCGGCGAACCGCGCCTGCGGTACGTCCAGCTCGGCACCTCGGCGGGGGACGAGATCCCCATCCGCGGCGACATGCTGCGCGGCAGCGGCCTGGAACTGATCGGCAGCGGCATCGGCAGCGTGGCCGCCACGGACTTCGCGGCCTGCGCCGGCGAACTGCTCGCCGCCGCCCCCGCGGCCGGCTTCGACACGCCGTTCACGAGCCTCCCGCTCCCGGCCGTGGCCGACGCCTGGAACGGCGACCCGGCAGTCCGCTACATCCTGACCCCGGGAACGTAAGGCGAGTCCCGGCGTCGAAGCCCCGGCAATCCACCTCGACGGGTCGATCGCCGGGGCTTTTCGTTTGGATGGCGTGCGGCGGCGGAGGCGCCGAGCTCGCCGCCGCGTCGGAGAGCTCGAACTCCTCCCGGCGGCAGTTGCCCGGAGCGCCGCCCGCCGCCGGTAGCCAACGCGGGCGGGGACACCACGTGGCCGGGAGCACGTAAGCCCCCGATTGGGCGATCTGGTACCCCACGGGGTATAGTTCCTGCCATACCCCCATGGGTATGAGTCATCGGAAGTGGGAGACGATGAGTGCTGACGACGCCTCGCGAATCGACGCCGCCACCGCCCGCGCTCTGATCGCCGCCAACCCCGACATGCCCGTCGCCGGGTGGCCGCCGCCATGGGCGCCGGACCGCCGTTCTCCGCGTTGACCGACACGTGCCCCATGGGCACGCCGCCGACGCCGCCCGCCGTACAACCGGGGCCGGGGTCGATGTGAACCCCGCCCTCGCCCGTCCGAACGCCTGACCCTCGTCGTCCCGCCGCCCGCGGCGACGTCTGATCTCTGTATACCCCCGGGGGTGTACAGGAAGGAGCCGCATGACCGCGCTGGCCCTGGCCGGAGCCGTGATCGTCGGCGTGACGCTCGGCCTGTTCGGCGGGGGCGGATCGATCCTCACCGTTCCGCTGCTGGTCTACCTGGCCGGCGTCCCCGCCAAGCCCGCCATCGCCATGTCGCTGTTCGTCGTGGGCGTGACCAGCCTCGTCAGCGCCGTCGGCCACGCCAGGGCGGGACGCATCCGGTGGCGCACCGGCCTGCTGTTCGGGCTCGCCGGCATGGTCGGCGCGTACGGCGGCGGCCTGCTCGGCCCGCATCTGCCCGCGCCGGTGCTGCTGGCGGGGTTCGCCCTGATGATGCTCGCCACCGCCGTGGCGATGATCCGCGGACGCGGGACGCCCGAGCCCGACCCCGGCCGCGCCGCGGACCTGCCCATCCTCCACGTGATCGTCGAGGGGGCCGTCGTCGGCCTGGTCACCGGGCTCGTCGGCGCCGGGGGCGGCTTCCTGGTGGTGCCCGCCCTGGTGCTGCTCGGCGGCATGCCGATGGGCGCGGCCGTGGCCACCTCGCTGGTCGTCATCGCGGTGAAGTCGTTCGCCGGGCTCGCCGGCTACCTGCAGTACGTCTCCGTCGACTGGTCGATCGCGCTGCCGGTGACGGCCGCCGCGGTGGCCGGCGGACTGGTCGGCGGGTGGCTCGCCGGGCGGGTGCACGCCGCGCGGCTGCGCACCGCCTTCGGCTGGTTCGTGCTCGTCATGGGGGTGTTCGTGCTGGCGCAGCAGGTGCCGTCGGCCCTGCTGCGGGCAGTGGTCACGACCGGGTGGGGCATCGCCGCGCTCATCGCCGCCGGCGCGCTCGCGGCCGCCCTGCTGATCGGCGGAAAGCGGCTTCGCGACCGGCTGCCCGGCCCGAATCGCACCAAGCCGCACGGCAGGAAATCAACCGACAGGAGGAAGACCATGTTCTTCGCCCAGTACTACCTCGACTGCCTCTCCCAGGCCTCGTACATGATCGGCGATTCGGAGACCGGGCGCGCGATCGTCGTGGACCCCCGCCGGGACGTCAGCGAGTACATCGCCGACGCCGAGGCGCACGGGCTGCGCATCGAAGGCGTCATCAACACCCACTTCCACGCCGACTTCATCGCCGGGCACCTGGAGCTCGCCGCCCGCACCGGCGCCTGGATCGGCTACGGCAGCAGGGCCGAGGCCGAGTACCCGATCCGCAAGCTGGCCGACGGCGAACGCGTCGAACTCGGCGACGTCGTCCTGGAGATCATGCACACGCCCGGCCACACCCCCGAGTCGATCAGCATCCTGGTGTACGAGCACGCCACCGACACCACCCCCTACGGCGTGCTCACCGGCGACGCGCTGTTCGTCGGCGACGTGGGCCGCCCCGACCTGCTCGCCTCGCTCGGCGTCACCGCCGACGAGCTCGGCCGTATGCTCTACGACAGCGTCCAGCACAAGCTGATGGGCCTGCCGGACTCCACCCGCGTCTTCCCCGCGCACGGCGCCGGATCGGCCTGCGGCAAGAACCTGTCCACCGAGCGCCAGTCCACCATCGGAGAGCAGCGCCTCACCAACTACGCCTGCGCCCCGATGAGCGAGGAGAGATTCCTCGCCCTGGTCACCGAGGGCCAGCCGCCCGCGCCCGGCTACTTCGGCTACGACGCGGTGCTCAACCGCAAACGGCACGAACTGCTCGACGTGCACGCGCACACCGTCCCGCTGTCCGCCGAGGAGTTCCTCGCCAGGCGGGCCGCCGGCGCCGTCGTGCTCGACGCCCGCGACCCGCAGGAGTACGCCCTGGCCCACCTGCGCGGCTCGATCCACGTCGCCGCAGGCGGCCGCTTCGCCGAACGCGCGGGCATGGTCATCAGCCCCGGCAAGGAGATCATCGTCATCGCCCCGCAGGACCGCGAGAGCGAGGTCGTCACCCGCCTGGCGCGCATCGGCTTCGACACCGTCGGCGGCTACCTGCGCGAGCCCGAGGCCGCCTTCCTCACCATGCCCGGCGAGATCGCGCACAGCACCCGGATGACCGTCGCCGAACTGCGCGCCGCCCTGGCAGGCCCGCGACCGCCGCTGCCGCTCGATGTGCGCAACGACGCCGAGACCGCGGGCGGCGTCATCCCGGGCGCGCTGCGCGTCCCGCTCGCCCAGCTCCCCGCGCGGCTCGGCGAGATCCCCGCCGACCGGCCCGTCGTCGTCTACTGCGCGAGCGGCCAGCGCTCGGTCATCGCCATGAGCCTGCTGGAACGCGAAGGCCGTACCGACGTCGCCGACCTGATCGGCGGCTACCAGGCCTGGCAGCAGTCGCACACCCCCGCGAACGCCTGACCACACCCGCACGACCGCACAGGAGAATCTCCATGACAAGCCAGGACACCGCCCCGGCACGGCTCCCGCTCATCGGCGACAAGGCCCCGGACTTCGCCGCCGACAGCACCCACGGCCCGGTACGGCTCGCCGACTACGCCGGCCGCTGGCTGGTCCTGTTCAGCCACCCGGCCGACTTCACGCCCGTGTGCACCACCGAGTTCGTCGCCTTCGCCGAACTGGCCGAGGAGTTCGCCGGGCGAAACGTCGCCCTGCTCGGCCTCTCGATCGACTCGGTGCACAGCCACCTGGCCTGGACCCGCGCCATCCACGACAAACTCGGCGTGAGCATCCCGTTCCCGATCATCGCCGACCTCGACACCCGGGTCGCGCGCGCGTACGGCATGCTCCACCCGAACACGTCCCCGACCGCGGCCGTGCGCGCCGTGTTCGTCATCGACCCCGAGGCGACCGTCCGCGCGATCCTCTACTACCCGATGAACGCCGGCCGCATGGTCCCGGAGATCCTCCGGCTCGTCGACGCCCTGCAGACCTCCGACCGGGACGGCGTCGCCTGCCCGGCCAACTGGCGCCCCGGCGACGACGCGCTGCTCCCCGCCCCCCGCACCCAGGCCGAGCTGGACGCCCGGCTCGCCGACGACCGGGTCAAGCTGGCCGACTGGTACCTGGCCACCGTGCCCGCGACCGCACCCGCCGCCTCCTGATCCGCCGCCCTCCCCGCGGGCGGCGCACGCCCGCGGGGCCACCCCCCACAGGAAGTGAGGCCCCCATGCCCTCCCACGACCTCCCGTCGGCGAGCACCGGCGCGCGACGCGTGCTCATCGTCGGCGGCGGCACCGCCGGCATCACCGTGGCCGCCCGCCTGCGCCGGGCCGGCGTCACCGGCGTGACCCTGCTCGACCCCTCCGACACCCACTGGTACCAGCCCCTGTGGACGCTGGTCGGCGGCGGCCAGGCCCCCCTGCGGATCACCTGGCGCCCGCAGGCGACCGTCATCCCGCCCGGGGTGAGCTGGATCCGCGACGCCGCCACCGCCGTGGACCCCGAGGCCCGCCGCGTCACCACCGCGGGCGGCGCGGAACTCGACTACGACCTCCTGGTGCTGGCCCCCGGCATCCAGCTCAACTGGCAGGCCGTCCCCGGCCTCGCCGACGCCGTCGGCCGCGACGTCGTCACCAGCAACTACTCCTCCGCGTACGCCCCCCGGACCTGGGAGCTCATCCGAAGCATGCGCTCGGGCACGGCCGTGTTCACCCAGCCGTCGGGCCCGTTCAAATGCGGCGGCGCCCCACAGAAGATCGCCTACCTCGCCGCCGATTACTGGCGGCGCAAAGGATGCCTGAAAGACATCCGCATCATCCTGGTCATCCCGGACGCGGCCATCTTCAAGGCCGCCCCCTGGGTGCCGCTCCTGGACCGCGTCGCCGCGCGCTACGGCATCGAGGTACGGCTGCGCTCCGAACTGGTCGCCCTTGACCCCGCCCGCCGCGAGGCCACGATCGCCGGCGACACCGGCAAGGAGGTCGTCCGCTACGACCTGCTGCACGCCGTACCCCCGCAAAGCGCCCCCGACTGGATCAAACAGTCCACCCCGCTCGCCGACCCCTCCGGCTACCTGGAGGTGGACCGCCACACCCTCGCCCACCCCCGCCACCCCGAGATCTTCGCCCTCGGCGACGCCGCCGGCCTCCCCACGTCCAAGACCGGCGCCGCCATCCGCAAACAGGCCCCCGTCGTCGTCGAGAACCTGCTGGCCGCGATGCACGGCCGCCCCGCCACCGCCCGCTACGACGGCTACACCTCCTGCCCGCTCGTCACCGCCCGCGACCGCATGCTGCTCGCCGAGTTCGACTACGACCAGCGCCCCACCCCCACCATCCCGTTCATCGACACGATGAAGGAGCGCCGCGACATGTGGCTGCTCAAGCGCTACGGCCTGCCCGCGATGTACTGGCACGGCATGCTCAAGGGCCGCGCGTGACCATGCCCGCCTGACCGGAAACGATCGATCACCGTCGGCCGCCGGCCCGGCTCCCACGGCATGCCGGGCCGGCCCCGCACCACAAACCGTTTCCAATCCGCCCAAAACGATTCACCGGCAACGGCATCCCCAACGCGATAACGCTCCGTGCGCGCCCTGCCAACGAAACCACCCAACGCCATATTCATCACTTTTGCCCGAGTCTCCGTATCATCGATTCCATGACCGTCGATCGCCCAGAGCCGCACCGCTCCAGCGAGCTACGCGTCTCGCACGCCGAACGCGAAGAAGTGGTGGAAAGGCTGAAAAAGGCAGCGGCCGACGGCCGTATCGACCTCGACGAACTGGACGCCCGGCTGGACCGCGCGCTCACCGCCAAAACCTACGGCGACCTGGAGCCCCTCACCGCCGACCTTCCCCCCGAAGCCCCACCGGCCCCCACAAAACCACTGGTGCTCAAGGGAGGGCTACACGGCGCGATACGCACCGGACGCTGGCAGGTCCCCGCGAACATAACGGTGTACGGCGGCATGGGCGGCGTCAGGATCGACTTCTCCCAGTCCGAATGCCACCTCCCCAAGGTGGAGTTGGAGGTGCACGGTCAGACGGGCGGCGTGAAGGTGATCATCCCCGAAGGCTGGGATGTGGACACCAGCGAAGCGGATCAGGGCCTGGGCGGCATGAGAGACAAAACCGCCCACGACCCCCTCCCAGGAGCCCCACTGATCCACGTAACCGGCACCGGCGGCCTGGGAGGCGTGATCATCCGCCACCCCAACGCCTGGGAACGCCGCAAACTCCGCCAATAAGGTCGCACTTATCGGCCCGTCGAGCCGTGAGACGGCACGGCCAACCCACACAGATCGTTCTGAGCGTGATGAGATTCGAGGGGATGGCCACATCGTGGACCAGCTGCTCGACCCTGTGAAAGCCGCGATGGCCGGAGAGCTCCGGCTTCTCGACCCGGCCGTGAGATCCTCCGCGGACCTCCTGGCTCAACTTCTGCACCCAGAGTTCACGGAGATCGGCGCGTCCGGCCGCCTCTGGACCCGATCGGAGATCATCGTGAGCCTCGTCGAGGACTCCCGGAAATCAACCGAGCCCATCAAAGCGACCGACATGGCAGGCCGACTCCTCGCCCCTGGCGTGGTCCACCTGACCTACGTCTCCGACAACGGCGGCCGACGCGCCCGCCGGAGTTCGGTGTGGCTCTGGACCGAGGAGGGCTGGCGAGCGTACTTCCATCAAGGAACTCTCGCCTCGGATTGACCGCGGTGGAGGTGCGGGCATGAACCGGGCGGAGCCGTACGGGCCCATGATCGAGACTCACGTGCGCCTGCTGACCCACCGGCCACCACGCCCAATGCGCCACCCGCGCCCTCATCAAGCTGATGATCCTGCCGTGGGATCATCGGCGGTCGGCCTTGCCGCTCAGCGTGAACTGATCTCTTCCCGGTCACTTCAGGGCGTTCGCGGCGAGTCGCAGATCCTTGAAGGCCCGGTCGAGATGGGTGTGGAGATCGTCAGTGCGATCGGCTCTCCAGCGGCGGATCGCGATGGCATAGACGTCCATGCCGACCTGGGCGCACAGTGCCGCAAGCTGCTCGGCGACGCCGCGGGCCCGTAGGGCCTCAGTGAGCGCGCCGACCAGGGCCGCGTTCTTGGCCAGTGCTCGCTCCTGCAACGCCGGCGTGGCGGCGATGACCGGATGGCGCCGCTCGGTGATCGGGAGGTTCTCCTCGATCAGCGGCACGGCCTGGTGGAACGCGGCCCGAAGAGCGGGCAGCGGCTTGGTGCCGGTCGGCGTCGCGGCGACCGCTCGGGTCAGGATCTCGCGCAGCCGTGCCTCGCCGTCGAAGAAGACCTCGCGTTTGTCGGCGAAGTGGCGGAAGAAGGTGCGCTCGGTGACTCCGGCGCGGGCCGCGATGTCGCCGGCCGTGGTCTTGTCGTAGCCGCGCTCCAGGTACAGCTCAAGCGCGGCCTCCTGTAGCCGCCGCCGCACTTCGTCCGCGTTCCGTGGCACGGATCCGAACCTAGCACATCCGTCAGTCACTGACGATTCCTTGCGTCAGTGACTGACTCACATGTACTGTCACGATCTGACGCAATAACGTCAGTGACTGACACAGAAAGATCTGCCATGGAACAGCGTTTCACCGGCCGGACGGTCGTGGTCACCGGCGCCAGCTCCGGCATCGGCGACGGGATCGCCCGGCGGTTCGCGGCCGAGGGGGCCAACCTCGTCCTCGCCGCGCGGCGCGGGGACCGACTGGCCTCCCTCGCAGCCGAGATCGGCGCCGACCGCGCGCTCCCGGTCGTCACCGACGTCACCAAGCAGGACGACGTGCAGGCGATGATCGAGGCCGGTGCGGCCCGGTTCGGCGGTATCGACGTCCTGGTCTCCAACGCGGGTGTGGGCATCGCCAAGGAACTCGCCGACACCACGATCGCGGACTGGCGGCTCGTCATGAGCACCGACCTCGACAGCTGCTTCTTCGGCGCGCAGGCGGCATTGCCGTACCTGAAACAGAGCCGCGGCAACATCGTCCAGATCGCCTCCGTCTCCGGACTCGGCGGCGACCGCAGACTCACCGCCTACAACGCGGCCAAGGGCGCCGTCGTCAACCTCACCCGCGGACTCGCCTTCGACCTCGGCCGGTTCGGCATCCGGGTGAACGCTGTCGCCCCGTCCCTGACCGGACCACCGGAACTGGCGACGAAGTACGCCGCCCTGGTCGAACGCTTCAACCAACGCCGGGCGCTCGCCGGCTTCAGCACCCCGGCCGACGTGGCCGCGGCGGTCAGCTTCCTGGCCTCGGACGACGCCCGTTTCATCACCGGCGCCATCCTGCCCGTCGACGGCGGCATCACCGCCGCCAGCGGCCAGCCCTCCCTGTTCTGAAAGGACCTCCCATGCCCGGCTCCATCGACGCACTCGACCCGGAACTCGCCACCGCCTTCGCCGCGATGCCCAAGACCGCGAACGGCACTCTGCTCGATCTTTCCGACATACCGGGCCTGCGCGCGCGCATGCGTGCGGCTCTCGCCCAACTACCCCCGACCCCACCGGACCCCCGGATCACGATCGAGACCCTGCACATCCCCCGGGACGACCGCACCGAGCTCGAGGTCGTCCTGTACCGCCCGGCCGCCGCCGACCACACGCTCCCGGCCCTGGTCTGGTTCCACGCCGGCGCCCAAGTCCTCGGCGACAACGCCCGCGACGACGACGCGTACCACACCGCCCTGGCCCTCGGCCTCGACTGCGTCCTGGCCGCCGTCGCCTACCGGCTCGCCCCGGAGACCCCGGCCCCCGGCGCCGCCGAGGACGGCTACCTCGCCTACACTCACCTCGCCGAGCACGCCGCCGAGCACCGGATCGACCCGCAGCGGATCGCACTCGCCGGCGCCAGCGGCGGCGGAGCGCCCGCCGCCGCCACCGCGCTCATGGCGCGCGACCGGCACGCCCCGCGACCGTGCTCGCTGTCCCTGCTCTACCCGATGCTCGACGACCGCCTCCGCACTCCATCGAGCTCCGAGCCCGCCTCCGAGGTCGTCTTCACCCGCCCGGACATCGCACTCGCCTGGGCCGCGGTCCTAGGCGAGAGGTTCGGCACGGACGACGTGCATCCATACTCCGCACCCGGCCGGGCCACCGACCTCACCAACCTGCCGGACACCTTCGTCGCCGTCGCCCAGTTCGACATACTGCGCGACGAGGGCATCGACTTCGCCCACCGGCTGCTCGCCGCCGGCGTACCGGTCGACCTGCACCTTTACGCCCGAGCGTTCCACGCCTGGGACCGCTTCGCGGCCACCTCGGCCCTGACCCGCTCGTTCGAGCAGACCTGGCACACCTTCCTCCGCCGCACCCTGCACGGCTGAGGCGCCCCGGCAGCCGTTCCTGGGAGGGGACCGGCCATGCCAGAGTGAGCGGTGTGGACAGGCCGACGGACGATCAAGACATCGTTGAGATCTTGAAGACGGTTCGGGTCGGCGACGTCGTCTCGGGGACGATCACCCACGTGGGACGTCCTCGCGGCGCCGCGGTGAGGCTCGACGGACGTCTGGGTTCGGTACCCGCGAGCATCGGCCCCTTGGACATCTCCTGGCGTCACCGGCCGGAAGAGGCGATCCAGGCCGGGCAGCGCGTCACCGCCGAAGTGATCGATGTCGATGAGGAACGGCAGAGGCTCGGCCTGTCCCTGGCCGCGACCGAGAATCCCGAACTATGGGCGTTCCTGAAAGGCCTCCGCCCTGGCGAGATACTCCGCGGCACAGTGGCGGACGTGCAACCTTTCGGCGTGTTCGTGGCACTGGATGACGGGCCGCCGCATCCCATCCATCCGGGAGTGGGTTTCATCACCATCCCCGAACTGTCCTGGCGACGTTTCGATGACATCTCCGAGATCGTCGAGATAAGTCAGAGGGTCACTTGTTCCGTCCTCTGCTTCGACACCATAAACGGCGAAGCCAGGATCTCCCTTCGCGCACTCCAACCTGACCCCTTCAAGGAGTTCGCCGACGCGGCTCGCGAGGGCCAAGGATTTCACGGCACCGTGACCAAAATCGTCCCTTTCGGGGTCTTCGTCAAAATCGCGGAAGGCGTCGAGGGCCTGGTGCCCACGAACGAACTCGTCCCCATGCCTGTCGAAACCCCTGAACAGCCCGTTCAGGTCGGCGACCGCCTCAAGGTGACCCTCATCAGGCTGAACCGCGACACCCGCCGACTGCTCCTCTGCTGTCGCCTTGATGCCCCCGGACAGTGAACAGTCGGCCACCGCGACCACGGGGCGGCGGACTTCTCTGATTCGGATGGAGGTGTCGACTTGACCGATGAGACCCTTGGTCGTAAGTCCACAGACGTCGTGTTGGTCGGCGTGGCAAGCCGAGAGTGGTGGCATGAGGACGGAGAAGAGACTGCGGAAGCTGCGCGTTGAGGGGCGCGACTTCGTATGGAAAGCCGAGATCCGACATGTCGATGGTTCCGGCCGCTGCCACCGGTGCATTCGGGTCAGGGTGTGGGGCGGCGGCAAGAGCAGTCGCCCACTGCAGGTGGATTTGCTCTCAAAGAGTTGGGCGTTGCCGTGGGGATGCGCGACCGACACCTCCTATCCGACTCCGGCCGATATCCGGGCGATCATCGGACATGGCCTGGCGCTCGGCTGGGACCCCGATGCCAGAGGCGGGGCCTTCGTGCTCACCGAGGATGAGCATGGATCAGGTTGGGAGTTGCCCGGCTTCCTGGTGACTGATCGTCTCCGGGATCCGAGGGCAGCGGATCCGACGGCACGGGTGTTGTATGCATTCGAGCGACGGAGCAGGGAGCAGGTCAGGCTCCCCACAATTCGCGGGAAAGCGTGATCAGCCGGCTGCTTTTCGCAGCTTCTATGGGGATGGTCTGTGGTGGAAAGTCGGTAGCCCTCCAGCCGCTGGGCTGCGAAGGCAGATGCCGTTGTGCCGGTGCTTGGGCTAGTAGCGTAGGTCGGCCAGTACGGCGTAGTGGTCGGAGGCGGTTTGGGGGCCGGCGCCTACCACTTCGCAGTGGATTGGGCGGCCTGCTCCTCCTGCGGGTCGCTTCGCAATGGCAACTTCAACCGCCGAATCTGATTTTGTTTGGTGGAGCTTAGGGGACTCGAACCCCTGACCCTCTGCTTGCAAAGACGCATGCCGATCTTGCTTGACTTGCGAATATGCAGCTCACGGCATTGATCGCGTTCCCCGTGACTCCCCGCTGATCCCCCTCGTTCTCCGCCCCATCGGGCACGTGACGGGCACGGCGTAGAGTCGCCGACGGCTTTACAGCGCGTACCCGTTCTAACGACGAGGAGTATCTGATCTAGTACATGCCTACGGCGCCGTCAATGCCATGATCATTGCACGTATATTGCACGCCATGGAAGCTGCGGCAACAGGGCCGGGGCAGCGATCGATCCTCGCTCCAGCGGCTTCCTTGCCGAGATCGACGACAGAGTGACGGTGCCGATCAGAACTAGGACCGACGATCGGATCTAATGTTCTTGCTTCAGCCGAGCAAAGCGCTCGTCCGGCCAGAAGGTGTCCCCCAGCATCAGTTGATCGAAGCGGACGCAGACGGCGCCGGGCACCTCCGCAGATTCCCAGACTTCGGAGACAAGCCGTCCCCGCTCCTTACAGCGGTGGCTTAGCCAGTAGATGCGGTCACCCGCCACGAGTTCCTTGGCCGTAACGAGTTCTCGCCGGGAGGTCAATCTATCGCTCGGCCACCCGATGCGAGCCGAAAAGCCGTACTCCCCCCGACCCCTGGTCCAAGCTTCAGGCGGCTTGCGCCCGTGGAGGGGCTTGCGCGCCCAGTCGGTTGCTTCAAAGCAGGCGGCCAGCCAGAATGCCTCCGCCTTATTGAGGATGGTGTTTGCAACCACGGGGGCAGCGCTCGTAAACCGCAGGACCTCCGGCCAGATGCAGCGCGGCTCCCAGTCGAGGTCGCTGTGGAGCAACGTCGCGTATCCCTCACCTCGACGCTGCCAGAAGATCAGGTCCTCGCCCAAGGCGTTGACGAAGTGCATCACGACGTCGGATGTCCCGAACTCCACACCCGCCATCTCGCCAAGCCATATACGCAACGCCTGGTTGCCCTGGTAGCGGTTCGCATACTGCCGGGCCTGCAGGACGAAAGCGGCAAGGGAAGCATCGTCCAGCCGGTCTGTGGAGTTGACCTCGATGGTCGTCAGCATCACTCGTTCGCGGCGTGCCAAGAGCAGCTGCTCCGTGGCATTGGCCCAGTGCAGGACACCAGTCTCCGCGTCATGGACGACACAAAATACTGGTACGTTGCCATCGGCCCAGGTATCGGCGTGGTGACCGACTGGAACGCCGTACCCGCCCCCTCTGCGCCAGGAGCCCCCGCCTTTGACCTGAACCTTGATCATGTCGCCCGTAACCCGACCGTCCTCGGTGAAGGTTACATGCAGGTCCTCACCAAAGTCGTTCTGGCCATCAATCTCCTGAACGATATGGTCATGCTTCTCCAGCAGCGTGCGAAGAGCATTGACGGCGGCACGGCCTGCTCTGCGACTCTTGGGAACGCTGGGCAACTCTTCTCCTTTCGTCAATCGCGATATGACCTTAACCGCCACCACCGACAGGACCGTGCCACGGATGCTTCTGAGTGGGAGTTTTGCTAGCCTTCGCGGCGATTCATGGCGAAAAGGCCGGGTTCTGGCTCAATGAGGATGTCGCGGCCGACCAGGCGTTTGAGTTTGGACCGCATGCCCTCGGTGTGGCGG
>Ga0164243_10001399_pt1 | contig 41018 bp, 30 predicted proteins | sample OricompcompostOP_FD_108781 | JGI IMG/M metagenome (GOLD analysis project Ga0164243, IMG submission 108781) | Organic Plus compost microbial communities from Emeryville, California, USA - Original compost - Organic plus compost (OP) | ecosystem: Engineered > Solid waste > Mixed feedstock >... | reverse complement strand
GCCTTCGGCCCCCCAGAAGGAGTCCTGGGCGCAGATATACATGAGGTGCTGGTTGGGGTCATAGGAGCTCGGCGGCCAGTTCATGGCGGCCAGCGGCTTCCACAGCACCGGCTCGTCGGCGAAAGGCGTGAAGATGCGCCCCTGGTTCACCAGTTTGTAGCCCTCGGGCTGGATATCGATGAACTGCGGCACGATGGCATCGCCGATGGGGTAGGGCTGCGTGGGCGAGGTGTGCTGCTTGGGCTCCTGCATCACCGGCTTCTCCTCGATGCCGATCAGCGGCTCGCCGTTGGTGCGGTCGAGGAGATAGACCCAGCCGGTCTTTCCCGCCTGGGCTACGCCCTTGCGCATCCTGCCGTCGACTTCCGCATCGAACAGGATCACCGGGTTGGGCGCGTCATAGTCCCAGATGTCGTGGTGCACTTCCTGGAAGTGCCACCGGTATTCGCCGGTCTTTGCATCGATGGCGACGATGGAATTGGCGAAGAGATTGTCGCCGGGACGCAGATAGCCGTTGAGCACGGGTCCCGGATTGGCGGTGGAGAAGATGACGAGCCCCAGTTCCGGGTCCACCGCCGGGGTCTGCCACACGGCGGCGCCGCCATATTTCCAGACGTCGCTGTCGGCGGGCCAGGTGTCGTGGCCGAATTCGCCGGGCCCCGGCACCGTGTAGAACCGCCAGACCAGTTCGCCGGTCTTGGCGTCATAGGCATTGACGCGCCCGCGCGTGCCCAGGTCGCTGCCGGCGAAGCCGGTGATCACCAGCCCGTCGTAATAGCGGGGCGCGGAGGTGATGGAGAAGCCGAGCTTGGGGTCTTCCGCCTGCACGTCCCAGACCACCTTGCCGGTGTTCTGGTCCAGCGCCACCATGCGGGCATCCAGCCGGCCGACGAAGATCTTGCCGTCGCCCATGGCGATGCCGCGCACGGCGAAGCCGCAGCAGGCGCGCACCTTCTCGGGATCGTAATTGGCCTCGTATTTCCAGATCACCTCGCCGGTATCGATATCGATGGCGAAGACGTCGTTGGCGCTGGTGACGGCATAGAGCGTGCCTTCATAATAGAGCACTTCCGCCTGGTTGCCGGCGCGGGGGGTGACGCCCGAGCCCTGCAGCGAGGCGCGCCACACGGCCTTGAGGTCCTTCACATTATCGCGGTTGATCTGGTCCAGGGGGGAATAGCGCTGGTTCAGCACATTGCCGCCATTGGCCACCCAGTTGCCGTTGGGCTGCGCCGCCAGCTCCTCGGCCGAAAAGGCGGGGGAGGGGGTGATATCCTGCGCCTGCGCGGCCGTGGCCGCAATGGCGATCCCCCCGATAAGCGCGGCAACACGCACCGCCGGTCCTGTTTTCCAAATCATGGGTTTCTTTTTCCCCTCCTGCTGATGGCGCCGTTTTCTTGACTGTTTTCGGAGCGCCGGAATAGCCCTCGATTCGACGGCGGAACTATAGCCGCGCCGGACGGGGAAGGAAACTGGACGGTATACAATTTTGCCACAAAACCCGAAAAATCGCCCCGGATTTCCGCCTGAACGATGTTTTCCTTCCCCTCCAGACAAGTCGGGCCCCCGTTTCTCGGGCAAATTCTGCGGGACTGGGGACTGTCGTCCAGTCTTTACAGCGGGCCCGGGGTTGGGGGAACGTGCAGTGGCCGTCTTGCTTCATGGCATGCCTCCCTCCGCTGGCAGCCGCAAAAGACCGGAAATAATCACCAAGAAGCAAGTCGTTACCAATGAAACATAATCCACGGAGGGAGATATGACCAAGATTCTGGTGTCGGGGGCGCCGAGTGCCACCCGGCGGACAACACGCATCGCCGGCCGGGCGTCTGCCCTGGCCTTGATCACTGCGGCCTCTCTGGGCGCGGGGGCTCTGCCCGCGCTGGCGCAGGGTGCCGCCGAGCTTGAGGAAATCGTCGTAACTGCCCGATTCAGGGAAGAAAACATCCAGACCACCCCCATCGCCATCACGGCGCTGTCGGCGGATGATCTGGAAGTGCGCAGCATGGACAATGTCGAGGATGTGGGCCTCAGCATTCCCAATGCATACTTCCGCGAGAACGTGGGCAACTACGGCCCGACCGGCACCATCGGCCTGCGCGGCGTCTCGCAATATGACTTTTCCTATGCCTTTGAGCCGGCGGTCGGTGTCTATATCGACGATGTCTATCACGGCACGCTGACAGGCTCCTTCATGGACCTGGTGGACCTGGAGCGCCTGGAAGTGCTGCGCGGCCCGCAGGGCACACTCTTCGGCAAGAACAGCCTGGGCGGCGCCATCCGTCTGGTTTCGCGCAAGCCCGAGGGTGACAATACGGGGCGGGTAGAGGCCACTTACGGCTCATGGGACCGCCTTGACCTGAAAGGCGTAGCCGATTTCTCGCTCGTGGAGGACCATGTGTTCGCCCGTATCGTCGGTGTGTCCAAGAACCAGGACGGCTACGCCCATTATGTGGACTTCGCATGTCAGATGCAGGCCAACGGCACGCCGGAACTCGCCGGCAACATGGTGCCGACCGTGGACTTCCGCGGAAAGGATAACTGCTATCTGGGGTCGCTGGGCGGGCGTCAGTCGGATGCTGGCCGCGTGATGCTGCGCATCGTCGGGAACGATTCGCTCGAGGTCAATATCACCGGCGATTTCACCAAGTCGAAAGACGAGCCGGGGCCGATGACGCTGTTGACCCATCACGGCGGTCTTTTCGACAGTGGCTACAGTGCTGGTGTCATCATGCCGGCTTTCGGCGTGTCCTACACTGATGACGATCGTTTCGTCACCGGCGATCCCTACACCAATTACAGCAATTACGCGGACCCGCTGGAAGGCCAGAGCTACGATCCGCTGGCGCGCACCAAGACCTGGGGCCTGTCCGGCACGGTGGACTATGACGTGGCCGAGAATGTGCACGCCAAGGCGATCGTGGCCTACCGCACCTATGACAGCGACTGGTCCAGCGATACGGACCTGACGCCGTTCCCGATCCAGGGTACTTACCAGATCCAGGAGCATGAACAGTGGCAGGCAGAGCTGCAGTTGACAGGCGATGCCCTCGATAGCGCCCTGGAATGGACGCTGGGCGCCTTCTACTACGACTCCAACAGCCGTGCCTACAACACCACCGAGTTCGGCGCCTTCGATTATTCGGGGCTTCTGTTGAATTTCGTGGCCGACGATTATTACACCACCAACAACAAGTCCGGTTTCCTGCATCTGGTCTATCATCTGACGGATCGCCTGTCGGTTTCCGGCGGCGTGCGCTACACGGATGAAAAGAAGACCAACATCTTCGATCATCAGCCGGGCCTGGCCGTCACCGAGGCCGCGTTCAAGGGCTCGCGCTGGGACTGGAAGGCAAGCGCCGACTATCAGTTGACCGACCAGGTGTTCGTCTATGCCCAGGCGGCGACAGGCTTCCGTTCCGCCGGGTTTACACCGCGCATCTTCACCATCGGCCAGCTTCAGCCGCTTCCGGAAGAAGAAGTGACGACCTACGAGGCGGGTGCCAAGTTCGACCTGCTGGACCGGCGCCTGCGCATCAATACGGCGCTGTTCCAGTCCGATTATGATCCGCGCATCATCCAGCTTGGCGGGGTGGTTCAGTGCGATGCGGTGGACGATCCGAACCCGACGCCATACTTCCTGCAGGGCGGGGACTGCCCGGCAGGCACGGCGCTTGCCGGCAGCCCGGGCCTGAACTGGTTCTACTATGGCAACGCACCGGGCAAGATCAAAGGCGCGGAGCTGGAACTGACCGCAAATCCCATCGCCAATCTCGCCGTCAACTTCTCGTTCGGTTACAACAAGTACCACAATGCCGAGAAGGACCCCACGTCGCCGGCCTACCGCGATCCTTCGGCGCTGCTGCAACCCAAATACAACATGAGCGGCGGTGTCCAGTATGCGTTCGAGGTCGACGGGGCGGGCAGCACCATCACGCCGCGTCTGGACTGGTTCTTCCAGTCGCACGGCACGAACGGCGCTGCCAACATGCCGAATACGTGCCCCGAGGAATGCGTGCCGAGCTACAATATCTTCAATGGACGCATCACCTACGACAATGTGGAGCAGAACTTCTCGGTAGCCTTTGCCGTGACCAATCTGTTCGACAAGTTCTATTGGCAGCAGCTGGGTGCGGCGGTGACAGCGGCGGGAGGGGTTCCGAATGCCCGCACCGGCGTGCCGTCGCGGCCGCGGGAATGGTCGGTTACGGCGACCAAGCGGTTCTGACCTCTGAAGGTGGCGGCGCAGCGCATGCGCCGCCACCTTTTTTCTTTTGAGGCGGAAGCGGCATCCGGTGCATCAGGAGGATGCGATGGCGCCCATACCCTGTGGGCACAAGAAAAGGCTTTTCCAGACCAATGCGGAACGGCTCTTCAATCTCAAGCCCATCGGGTAGACTGTCGATGAGCTATGGGATGCGGCGGTCCCATGGTGTATACAATTGTGGGATTCGGGAGCGGTGGCCGTCTCCAAGGATAAGAAACAGATCAAAGGGCAGGGGTAAGGCTATGAAAAATTGGAAGTTACTGGTTCTTTCGGCGGCGTTTCTTGGTGCCTGGTCGGGCGCGGCCCTGGCGGCGGACAGCATAACGCCGTCTCCTGCCTTCTCCGCCAGGCAGCTCACCGCCCATCCGCAGGAAAACTGGATCACCAACGGCGGGAACATCTACAATCAGCGCTATTCGCCGCTGGACCAGATCAACCGGGAGAATGTGGGCGAGCTCAAGGCTCTGTGGAAAGCCCATATGGGCACCGGCGGCGCGCCCAACAATGACGGGCAGGCGCAAATCCTCTCCTATGAAGGCATCCTCTACGTCATCAACGGCGTCAACGACGTCTTCGCCATGGATATCGACACCGGCCATATCCTCTGGGTCTACCGGGGCAACCCGCCGGCCGAGGCCGGGGTGGGCAAGTCCAGCCGCGGCGTCGCCATGGGCGACGGCAAGATCTTCGTGGCGCAGATCGACGCCAGGCTGGTGGCGCTCGACCAGAAGACCGGCAAGGTGGTCTGGTCCGTGCAGGCGGAAGACTGGAAGCAGGGCTTCAGCATCACCTCGGCGCCCCTCTATTACGATGGCATGGTGATCACCGGGTTCTCCGGCGGCGAATTGGGCATCCGCGGGCGGGTGAAGGCCTACGACGCCAGGACCGGCAAGCTGATCTGGACATTCTACACGGTGCCGGGCCCCGGCGAATTCGGCCATGATACCTGGCCCAGCGATACCGATGCCTGGCAACAGGGCGGCGCGCCGGTGTGGCAGACGCCGGCGGTCGATCCCGAGCTGGGCATGGTCTATTTCTCCACCGGCAATCCGGGGCCTGATCTCGGCGGCCATATCCGCGAGGGGGATAATCTCTTCAGCGTCTCCATCGTGGCCCTGGACGTGCACACGGGTGAGTACAAGTGGCACTTCCAGGAGGTGCACCACGATCTCTGGGACTATGACGCCCCCAACCCCATCATCCTCTATGACGCCAAATACAAGGGCAAGACGCGCAAGGCGCTCGTGCAGGTGGGCAAGACCGGCTGGGCCTATATCCTGGACCGCGAGACCGGCGAGCCGCTGATCGGCATCGAGGAAAAACCGGTGATGCAGGAGCCGCGCCAGGCCACGGCGGCCACGCAGCCGTTCCCCATTGGCGACGCCATCGTGCCGCAGAAGGTGGATATCCGCCCCGAAGGCGCCAAGCGCATTCCCGAAGGCTCCACCGTCGTCAATGAGGGGCGTATCTTCACGCCCTTCTGGACCGAGATGATCGCCACCGTGCCCGGTCCCATGGGCGGCGCCAACTGGCCTCCCAGCTCGTTCGATCCCGAGACCGACACGCTCTATGTCTGCGCGACGGACCGTATCGGCACCTACCGGGCGGAAGAGGAGCTGAAGGAGCATGTGCCGGGCAATGTCTATATGGGCGGCATGTTCGGCCAGGCCAATGCCGAGGACCGGGGCATCTTTGCGGCGCTGGACGTCACCACCAACCGCCTGAAATGGCGCCAGCAATGGCGGGACATCTGCTATTCGGGCTCCATCGTCACCAAGGGCGGCCTTCTCTTCGTCGGGCGCAGCGACGGGCGCTTGCTCGCCATGGACAAGGACAATGGCGACCAGCTCTGGGAATTCCGGGTGGATGCCGGGGTGAACACCACCGCCACCACGGTGGAATGGAAGGGCAAGCAATATGTGGTCGTCCATGCCGGCGGGTCCACCTTCGCGGGCTCCAAGAAGGGCGACACCATCTGGATGTTCACCCTCGACGGCACGATCGAGCCGGAGAAGCAGGCCTCCACCCGTGGGCGCATGGGGCTCGCCATGCGCGGCGGGGCGGGGCCGGACCAGGCCAATGCGCCGGCGCAGCCCAGGGGCGTCGTGACGTCAGCGCTTGCCGCGCGCACGCCGGACCTCGACCATGCGGCGGCCACCTTCAAGTCTGCCTGCGCCCCCTGCCACGGGGAGGACGGCAACAGCGGGCATGGCGGCGGGCCCACGCTCATCCAGGGCACGACGCTCGATACCATGATGCTGGTCACCACCGACGGGCGCAACGCCATGCCCGCCTTCGGCGACATATACAGCCAGGAAGAGCTCTACGATATTAGCCAGTACATCCTGCAGGTGCTGGCCAAGCAGGGCTGAGGGGGCGGAACCGTTTTTATAACGGCGAAGACATTCCCTTCTCCCAGGTTCGGCTAAGGACCCGGCTTGTCGTCGGGCCCAAGCCCGCGCAACCCTCTCTCCGACGGGGAAGGGGATGGACCTAAATCCATATTACAGAAATTGATAGAAGCCGTTCTTTATCTCTTTCTTGAACTTCGGAAGCGGCTCGGCGTGGTGCCGGTCCAGCCTTTGAAGGCGCGGGAGAGGACGGCCGGGTCGCCATAGCCCAGATTGTCCGCCACCGAGGATACGGGCACCGCCTTGCGGGCCAGCAGGGCCTCCGCCGTTTGCCGCCTCTGCTCCTGCACCAGGGCGCGCAGCGTGGTGCCGTCCTCGCCGAGACGGCGTTGCAGCGTGCGGGGGGAGAGGCCCAGCTCCGCCGCCACGGCGGGGACGGTCAGGGGGGCGTTGCCCATGCGCAGGGCGATGACGTAGCGCACCTGCCGGGCGATGCTCTCATCCCCCGCCGCCTGGGCCATGACGTCGCGGAAGCTCTGTTCCAGCGAGGGCGGGGCGACGCGGCGGCCGCTCAGGTCCTGCTCCTTGAGATCGGCGTGGCGCAGCACGAGCTGGGTGCCGGGCTGGTTGAAGAAGACCGGGGCGCGGAAGACCTTGTGGTAAATCTGCCGGCGGCGCATCCCGACCTCGGGGGCCGGATGGTCCACATGCACGGCCACCGGCGCCCAGCGGGGGCCCATGAGCGCGCGGATGAAGCTCACCGTGGCCGCCATGGAAAACTCCACGTCCTGGCGGCGCGGCCGGATGGTGTCATCGTCGAAGCGGTAGCCGAAATAGGCATTGTCCCGGTCAAGGATGATCTCTGTGTGGATTCCGGGACGCAGCGCGTCGAGATAGGAGCTCAGGCGGGCCAGCGCCGAATGCAGGTCCCGTGCGGCGCGGAACACGCCGGCAATGTTGCCCAGATTCTCCGGCTTGAAATCGGCGCCCATCTGCAGGCCGAGAAACGGGTTTCCCGCCAGCTCCGCCGCTTCCTCGAAGAATGCGATATAGTCCCTGAGCGGGATTTCCTGATAGGTATTGTGGATGCGCCAGGAGCCGACATAACGGTCCAGCAGACCCTCCACCGGCACGCCCCGGGCGGTGAGCGCATCCGCCACGGGCAGCAGGATGTTGGCCCGGATCAGCGGCTCGGCGGGTGCGGGTGGCATGGTCTGGTCTGGTCGGCATCGGCCATAGGCACTGGATTCCTGAGGGATACGGCACACCGAGAGATGGGGCGATTGGCGCAGATTATCAAGAAAATGGCGCGAATTGTCATGCGCAAAACGGCGTGATCACCGTATTATCTGTATACAAAAGCCTGTGGGGGCGCGACAATGAGGGCCGCATGGCGGTCCTGCATTGCGCGGTCATCGACAGTGCAATGAGCGACGAGTGGGAGTGGCAGCGGAATAAAAGAACAACGCTGCCTTGGGAGTTTAGGAAACAAAATTGATCTGCGGGTTCAAGTGTCCGGCGCATCTCGGCCGACCGCAGGACAGCCATGTGGCAAGGAGATGAGGAATGGCGGTTGATTTCAGAGGACATCCGATGTTTCCGCGGGGCTTCAACGCGCCCACGCGTTTCGAGGCGGATGTGTATGACTGCGAGGTGTGGGGCCAAATCCCCAGCGATATCGAGGGGACCTTCTATCGCATGCAGTGCGATTTCGAATACCGTCCTCCGATGAACGAATGGATGACCGGCTTCAACGGCGACGGTCATCTCAGCGCCTTCCATTTCAAGAACGGCTCGGTGGATTATGTGGGCCGCTATGTGAAGACCGAGCGCCTGATGGCCGAGCGCGCGGCCCGCAAGCGCCTGTTCGGCGTCTACCGCAACCGCTTCACCGACGACCCGAGCGTCGCCGATCTCGACCGCTCCGCCGCCAACACGCACATGTACTGGCACGGCGGCAAGCTCCTCGTCCTGAAGGAGGATTCCCGCGCCTGGCATGTCGATCCCATCACCCTGGAAACCAAGGGGCCGTGGGACTTCTACGGCAAGTACACCGCCAAGACCATGTCGGCCCATCCCAAGATCGATCCGATGACCGGTGACATGATCGCCTATGGCTACCAGGCCAAGGGCGACCTGACCAAGGACGTGGCGGTCTACACCGTGGGCCCCGACGGGCACATCAAGAACGAGGTGTGGTTCCAGGCGCCCTATGTGGGGATCATGCACGACATGGCGCTGACCCAGAAATACATCCTCATCCCGCTGGTGGCCCGCACCACCAGCCTGGAGCGCCTGAAATCCGGTGAGCCGATGTGGGAATGGGACGGCGACCTGCCGACCTATGTGGCCGTGCTGCCGCGCGATGCGACAAGCGCCAAGGACGTGCGCTGGTTCAAGGGGCCGGCCCGCAACACGCTGCATTTCCTCAATGCCGTGGATACGCCGGACAACAAGATCATCATGGACCTGCCGACCTCGTCCGGCGAGCGCGATCCGTCGCAGTTCCGCCGCTGGACGTTCGACATGAATTCCAAGGACGACAGTTTCAAGGAAGAGGTCATCTCCACGGTCAACGGCGTGCTGATGCGCATGAACGACAATTACCTGTCGCTGCCCTACAGCTACTGCTATGCCGGCCACCGCGACCCCAACCTGCCGTTCGACAACGACAAGGCGCCGGGCGCAAGCCGCTTCGTCACCAACTGCTACAAGCGGGTGAACATCCACACGAAGAAGGAAGACACCTATTTCGTCGGCACCGTGGAAAGCCTGCAGGAGCCCATGTTCATCCCGCGCAAGGGCAGCACGGCGGAAGACGACGGCTATGTCTTCGGCATCGCCAGCAACTATGAATCCATGACGTCGGACCTCGTCATCGTCGACGCCCAGCGCATGGAGGAAGGGGCCATCGCCACCGTCAAGCTGCCGTTCCGGCTGCGCAGCGGCACGCACACCAACTGGTATCCGGCGGACGTGCTTCCGCCCCGCAACGTCTGATGGGAGGGGTCATGAAAAGCCTGTTCGATGGAAACGGAGTGGTGGTTGACCGCCGCTCCTTCCTCGCCACGGTGGGCCTGGCGGCCGGTACGGCCGCCGTCCTGCCGGCCACGGCGCTGTTCGCGGCGCCGGGCAGCGTGATGGCCAGGACCATGCCCACCGACAGCCTGCCCGACGGCATCGCCGACGGGGACAGCGTGTTCGGGCATTTTCCGCCCTATGCGCATCCCATCGGCTATGGCCGTTCGCGGCACGAGGCGGTGGACATGGCTGCCGTCGCTGCGGCGGACCGCAATTTCCTCGTCTGACCACCAATAGGGGCACACATGAAGGCACGTCTCGGGGCGCTGGCGCTCGTCATCCTGGCATCACTCTGGAGCGGTGGGCCGGCGGCCCGGGCGGCCGACGGCGATACGCCCGATCTCGGCCAGCGCATGGACCGGCTGGAGGCGGACCTCCAGTACGCCGAGGACGTACAGGCCATCAAGCGCCTGCAGCGCACCTACGGCTACTATCTCGACAAGGGGATGTGGACCGACTTGGCGGAATACTTCACCGACGACGCGGTGGCCAACTATCCGGCCGGCGTCTATGTCGGCAAGGACAGCATCCGCGAGCACCTCTACCGCAATGTGGGCGCGGTCGAGATGGGGGAGGTGGGTCTCGGCGACAACCGCCTTTACAACCATATGAACATCCAGCCCGTGGTGCATGTGGACCCCGGCGGCAAGACCGCCAAGGGCCGCTGGCGGGCCTTCGCCTTCTTCGGCAGCGTGGGCGGCCCGGCCGTCTGGGCGGAGGGTGTTTACGAGATCGGCTATGCCAAGGTGGACGGCGTCTGGAAGATCAAGACGCTGGATTATTATTCCGGCTTCGGCGCGCCCTATGAGACGGGCTGGGTGGGCCGTGACCCGGATGCGCCGCCGTCCCCCCAGCGCAGCCGCATGCGCAATCTGCCGCACCCGGCGGACGCCACCAGGGAGGGCCAGTGCCCCGGCTTCCCGGACGCCGCCTGCATCGCCCCTTTCCATTACGACAATCCGGGCACCTCGAAGGACGGGCATATCTGGCAGGTGAGCGAGGCGGATATCAAGGCCGCCGCCGGCAAGGCCGACAGCCGGCGCGCCGGTGAACTGCTGCAGCGCGCCCGGCTCCTCAAGGCCGAGACCGATATCGAGAACCTGCAGCGCATCTACGGCTACTATTACGACCGCGCCATGTGGGACCAGATGGCCGACCTCTTCGCCAAGGATGCGACAATCGAATTCGCCCAACGCGGCGTCTACAGGGGGCAGGACCATGTGCGCCGGTTCCTGCACTCGCTGGGCCATGACGGGCTGGTGGACGGCTGGCTGAACAACCATCTGCAGCTCCAGACCGTGGTCACGGTTTCGGCGGACGGCAAGACCGCCCGCGCCCGCACCCGCGAATTCTCCATGACCGGCCATTCCGGCCGGAATGACGGCCGGTGGGAAGAAGGGATCTACGAGAACCGCTATGTGAACGAGGACGGCATCTGGAAATTCCAGTCCGTCCATTATTACCCGACGGTCATCACACCCTATGACAAGGGCTGGAACAAGGAAGCCCTGCCGGCCCCCGGCATCAACCCGAGCCTCAAGCCCGACAGCGGGCCGACCGAAGTATACGAGATTTTCCCCAAGGCGCAGATCCCGGCCTATCACTACCGCAACCCGGTGACGGGCAAGGTCTCCACCTATCCCGACAGCCGGCCCGGCCGCCCGTCCAAGGCCGCCATGAAGGCCAACCTGATGCCGGTTCCCAAGCTGAAATCCGCCAGGGTGACGGATATCGCGGCCGCCGTGGCCCAGGCGGAAACCGCCGTCCAGCGCTACAAGGATTATAACGAGATCGAGAACCTGGAAGGCGCCTACGGCTATTACCTGGACAAGAACCTCTGGAACGACCTGGCGGACCTGTTCTCGAAGGACAGCACCATGGAGCTCGCCCAGCGCGGCATCTACAAGGGACAGGACCGGGTGCGCGCCTTCCTGCTGCAGGTGTTCGGCCGGGGCGAGGAGGGGCCGGTGAAGAACCGCCTCGGCAACCATATCCAGGCCCAGCCGGTGATCAGCATCGCCGCGGACGGCCAGAGTGCGGATATCCGCACGCGCATGCTGCAGCAGATGGCCTTCGGCCCCCGCGCATCCCACGGCGGCGCGGTCTATGAGAATGCGGCGGTGAAGGAGAACGGGGTCTGGAAGCTCTCCAAGCTCCATGCCTACAACACCTTCTCGGCGCCTTATGACGGTGGGTGGACGAGCGTCACGAAAAAGGCCTATGTGCCCGGCCCGTCGAAGGACTTCCCGCCCGATGCGCCGCCCACCTTCACCTTCGACATGTTCCCGGCGGTCTATCATATCCCCTTCCACTATGCCAATCCGGTGACCGGCCAGGTGTTCGTGCCCGTGGCGCAGAAGGGGCAGGGGAGCGACCTGGCCTCCTATGAGGCGGTGCCCGGCATTCCACCCCATATCGCCAGGGAGCTTAAGGCCATCGGCCCGCGCATCGAGGGGCAGCGGACCACGGCACTCTACGCGCCCCTGCAGCCGGAGGAGCCCTATCAGGGCGTCAAGCTGACGCGCGACATCTCCTACGGGCCGCACGAGCGCCATGTGCTGGATGTCTTCTCCTCGCCCGAGGGCGGGCAGGGCAAGCCGGTGGTGGTGTTCGTCCATGGCGGCGGCTTCAGCCGCGGGGCCAAGCACACGCCGGGCTCGCCCTTCTATGACAATGTGGGGCTGTGGGCGGCGCGCGAGGGCATGGTGGGCGTCACCATCAATTACCGGCTGGCGCCCGAGTTCAAATATCCCTCCGGCGTGGAGGACCTCTCCCGCGTCGTGGCCTGGCTGAAAGAGAACATCGCCCGGTATGGCGGGGACCCGGACAAGATCTTCCTCTGGGGGCATTCCGCCGGCTGCGCCCATGTGGGGGACTATGTGGCCGCCATGGAGCGTGAGAGCCGGGACGCCGGCATTGCCGGGGCCATCCTCACCTCGGGCTTCTATACGTTCGGCGACGACGTCAGCATCTGGAAGGACTATTACGGGGACGACGTCTCCAAATATCAGGACATGGCGTCGCTGCCCTGGTTGCTGAAAACCGACGTGCCGCTCTTCGTCAACGACGCCGAGCTGGACCCGCCGACCTTCAAGCCGGACACGGTCGCCCTCGTGCAGGGCCGGAAAAATGTGGGCAAGCCCGTGCCCTATGTGCACCTCATCGGCCATTCGCATCTCTCCGAGCTCTATGCCGTGGGCACTGACGACGAGAGCCTGAGCGCGCCGGTGAAGAGCTTCATCGACAGCATTGTTCAGGACCGGTAATCTGGCGCATCACGATAAATCGCTGAAGAGGGGGATAAGATGAAAGCGAACAGGATTGGCGGGGCCGTGGCAGGGGCGGTCCTGGCGGGGGCGATGATGGCGTCCACCGCCGCCATGGCGGATGTGCACCTGACCATGGACCTGAGCGTGAAGCCGGACCAGCAGGAGCAGTTCCTGAAGGTGATGACCCAGGCGGCGCACGACACTCGGTCCTTCAAGGGCAACAAGCTGTTCCACATCCTGGTGGACAAGGAGAAGCCGGGACACATCCTGTTCTACGAGATCTGGGACAGTCCCGAGCATCTGCAGGCTTACCGCGACTGGCGGGGCGAGACCAAGTTCGGGGACAAGATCGCGCCCTACATGGCCGGCCCGGTCACCACGGTGATGTACGACATCGCGGAATAGAGACGGCCGTACCGCAAAGCCTTGCCTATTGCCCCTTCACACCCGAAGATAGGGTCAGAGGGGAGGCAGGACCATGCGACACAGCACGGAGCGCATTCTCACCACCCATGTGGGCGCCCTGCCGGCACCGGACGGCATATGGGGCAACAGCGATCTCGGGACGGAGGCGCTGGCCGCCGCCGTGCGGGATGTCATGGCCAGGCAGCGGGAATGCGGCATCGACATCATCAATGAAGGCGAGTTCACCAAGGGCGGCAACTGGGTGAGCTTCGTCAATTCCCGGCTCGGCGGCTTTTCGCCCGTCAATACGGGAGAGCTGATGCAGCTCATGACCGGCAGCGCGGACTGGCGGGAATTCTCCGACTATTACCAGGCGGCCCTGGACGGCGGCACGCTTTTCGAGCAGACGGCCCGCGCACCGAGCCAGACCAGCGGCGCCGCGCGCGACTTCATCTGCGATGGGCCGATCACCTATATCGGCCTGGAGGCGCTGACGCGCGAGATCGACGCGGTGAAGGCGGCCCTGGGCGACACGCCGCCCAGCGACGTGTTCCTCACCAGCACGGCCCCGGCCTCGCTGGAGCCGGGGCGGGTCAACCGCTACTACCCGTCGGATGAGGACTATGTCTTCGCCTTGGCCGAGGCCATGCGCGTCGAATATGAAGCCATTGCCGAGGCCGGCTTCATGGTGCAGGTGGATGATGCCTGGCTGGCGGCGCTGTGGGACCGCATCGGCATCCCAATGGGGATCGAGGCCTACCGAACGTATTGCACCATGCGCATGGAGGCGCTCAACCACGGCCTGCGTAACATCCCGGAGGACCGGATACGCTATCACCTGTGCTGGGGAAGCTGGCACGGCCCGCACGCCCACGACCTGCCCCTGAAGGACATTATCGACCTGCTCCTCACCGTCAAGGCCCAGACCTACCTGATAGAGGGCGCCAATGCGCGGCATGAGCACGAATTCACCGTGTGGGACGAGGTGAAGCTGCCGGACGGGAAGATCCTGGCGCCGGGCGTCGTCTCCCACGCCACGACGCTGATCGAACACCCCGAGCTGGTGGCGAGCCGCATTCTGCGCTATGCCGAGCGGCTGGGGCGGGAGAATGTGGTGGCCTCCACCGACTGCGGACTGGGATTGCGCTGCCACCCGCAGATCGCATGGGCCAAGTTGAAGGCGCTGAGCGAGGGCGCGCGGCTGGCGTCCGACAGGCTCTGGGCCTGACAGGCGGCGCCGGCTCCTCTCAATGACACTTGGAAGACGGCCGGTCCATCGTCTGGCGCAGACGGTCCTGCGTGGCCTCGTGAATCCGGGTCCAGGTCGCCAGGCCTTCGTGGTCCTCCGCCTCCCGCATCTCATTCAGGCGGACGGAGGTGTAGAGGAGGGCGTCCTGGCCCAGCTTCATGGTGAGCAAACGGGCAATGCAATCGGCTTTTTTCATTGTATGCATCGTCTGCTCCTGATGTCTGATGCGGCGCAACTCTGCCCGGTATGGTCCAAATGCAAGTGGGAGGGCGTCCCCACGCGGGGGAGGCCCTCCCAGTTTGGCTGCCAGCCAGCCTATCCTTCCATGCTTCGCGGATGAGGGCCCAGCGACAGCACGGCATGTCTCGACAGAAGTCGGAACAGGGGATGGACGGCCGGTGACCGGTCCGCATCAAACCGAGTGCTGCTGCGCTGACAGTTGCCCCCAAGTCCGAGATGCATTTCTTCCGGCGTGTTGGAGATTACGCCAGCCCGTCAGGCCATCCATCCCAAGGAAGAAACGAGGAAGATCCCTCGAATTTCCATTGTTCCAACTTGTTACACGGGAAGTATGGCGGCCGGACCGGCCATCGCGTATTAGGCCATTCGGCCCAGTTGACTGTGGGGATTCCTGAGCGATCGATCAGGAGCGGTCGCGCTGGATATCCGCCATGGAAATCTGCGCGTCACGCAGCGCTTCCACGATGGCCTGCGCGCGCGTGGCCACGCCGAGCCGTTTCTTGGCGCTTTCCAGGTGGTGGTGCACCGTGCGCTCCGAAATGTTCAGGATTTCCCCGATCACCCAGTCGCTCTTGCCCAGCGCCGCCAGTTCGAGGCACTGCCTCTGCCGTGCCGTCAGGCGAGTCTCGTCCTTCAGTGGCGGCGACAGGCCGGGCGCGCCGATGCGCCGCGCCTGCTCGAAGACGTATGGGGCGATGAGATGCACCATCAGATGGGACTCGGGCTTCGGAGTCCGGCTCCCCGGGCACACCGAGAAGGAGGCGAGAAGATGCCCCGGCGGGCGCAGCGGCACCGTATAACCATCGGCGATGCCATGGGCCCTGGCCTCCTCCATCAGGCGCGTCTGGTCTGCAGACAAGGTGGCGAGAAAGGCCGGGTCCGTCCAGAAGAAGGGCAGGAGGGTCAGGCGGATATAGCGCTGCACCGGATCGGTCTGCTCCAGATGGTTCCGGACATAATGGTGTACCCAGGCCTCGGGGTAATTGCTGATGCCAACAGCATCGGCCGGCAAATGCTCCAGATCCACATGGGAGACGCAGGCGAAATAGTCGAAACCGATTTCGGCAACCAAGGCACTCGTTCTCTCCACGAGAGCATCCTGCTCGTATAGCCGGGAAATTTCTTCTATGAATTGCTTGGCTTTACCCAGGTCCATTGCTGTCCGTCATCCCCGAATATTGCGCGTGGACTTTGAACGAACTTTACATATGCGTCATGGAAAATGGAATGAAAAGGGAATTTCTTTCCGCCCTGATCTCATTTCAGTGGCGAACGGCGGAGAAAGGCGATTGAAAGGCGCGAACTCCGGCGGCCCGGACGGAAGCACAGTCCTGGAGCCGGCTCGTGAAGGATGCCGCCACTATATTGTGAAGAGGGAGAACTGGTGGAGCTGAGGGGAATCGAACCCCTGACCTTCGCATTGCGAACGCGACGCTCTCCCATCTGAGCTACAGCCCCGCCGGTGGCGCGTAATGTCGTTGTTTGAGCCCCTCCTGTCAAGCGGGTTTGCGCCGGTCCGAGCCTGACTTGTCAGCACCATCCTCAGCCACTATAACCGTGGCAAGTCTATGTCTGCCGAGAAGAGGGTTTGATGGGTGCCGTCCTGTGGCTGATTGATACGGTCCTGAGCATATATATCTGGATATTGATTGCCTCCGCCGTGTTGAGCTGGCTGGTGGCCTTCAACGTGATCAATACCCATAATCGCTATGTCTACCAGATCATGGATTTCCTGCACCGTGTCACGGACCCGCTCCTGCGGCCCATCCGCCGTATCCTGCCGGACCTGGGGGGAATCGACATCTCGCCGATCATCCTCATCCTGATCATCAAGTTCATTCAGCTGGAAATCCATGAACTCTATGTGAAGTTCCTGCTTGGCTGACGGGCGTCCCTATCGGCCGGGCGGCGCGGGCCGTTTGCGCATTTTCGTCAAGCTGACGCCCCGGGCCTCGCGCAATGCGGTTCAGGGCATCGAGCCGGACGGCGAGGGCGGGTCCCGCCTCAAGGTCATGGTGACGGCGGTGCCGGAGGCCGGAAAGGCCAACGCCGCCATGGTGAAACTGCTGGCGAAGGTCTGGAAAATTCCCCGATCGTCGCTCACAATCGCGGCCGGGGAGACGAGCCGGCTCAAGGAACTGGATTTCAAGGGGGAGCCGCAGCCGATCATCCGATGGTTCGGCACTCTCGATCATCACAATACCAGGAACGATACTGCTTAGGAGGACTTATGAGTGAAGCGGATATCATCGACGGCAAGGCGTTCGCAGCGGGGCTGAGGACGCGCATCGCCGACAAGGTGAAGGAATTGAAGGATCAGAATGGCCTGACGCCGGGACTGGCCGTGGTTCTGGTGGGCGAGGACCCGGCCAGCAAGGTCTATGTGGGCTCGAAGATCAAATCCACCATCGAAGTCGGCATGAACTCCTTCGAGCACAAGCTGCCGGAAACCGCCACGGAAGCGGAAATCCTGTCCCTGGTCGATACGCTCAACAAGGACAGGTCGGTCCATGGCATCCTGGTGCAGCTCCCGCCTCCCAAGGGCCTGACAGAGCAGACCATCACCCAGGCGGTGGCGCCGGAGAAGGATGTGGACGGGCTGCATGTGGTGAACGCCGGGCGCCTGGCCTCGGGGCTCGAGGCCATGATCCCCTGCACGCCGCTGGGCTGTCTCCTCATGCTCAAGGACCGGCTGGGCTCGCTCGAGGGCAAGGAGGCGGTGGTGATCGGCCGCTCCAACCTCTTCGGCAAGCCCATGGCCCAGCTCCTGCTCCAGGCCAACGCCACGCCGACCATCGCCCATTCCCGCACGAAGAACCTGGCCGAGGTCTGCAAGCGCGCCGATATCCTGATCGCCGCCGTGGGCCGCGCCCAGATGGTCAAGGCCGACTGGGTGAAGCCCGGCGCCACGGTCATCGACGTGGGCATCAACCGCATCGACGCCGAGGGCGGCAAGACGAAGCTGGTGGGCGACGTGGACTTTGACGCGGTGAAGGAGGTGGCGGGTGCCATCACGCCGGTGCCTGGCGGCGTTGGCCCCATGACCATCGCCTGCCTGCTGCAGAACACGCTCACCGCGGCCTGCCGCCAGAACGGCCTGCCGGACCCGTTCTAAGAGACAGCACCAGAGGGAGAGGGGCCATGCGCGACTTCAAAGGCAAGACGGCGTTCATCACGGGCGGTGGGGCCGGGATCGGCCTCGCCATGGCCAAGACGTTTGCCGGCGAGGGCATGCGCGTCGCCATCGCCGACCTGCGCCAGGACCATCTGGAAGAGGCGCAGGCCCAGTTCAAGGCCATGGGGCATGAGCTCCTCACCTTCGAGCTGGACGTGACCGACCGCAGCGCCATGGAGGCGGCGGCGAGCGACATCAAGCGCCGCTTCGGGCCCCTCAACCTTCTGTGCAACAATGCGGGCGTGAACATCATCCGGGACGTGGCGGACGCCACATACGAGGATTTCGACTGGATGATGGCCGTTAATTTCGGCGGCTGCGTCAACGGCGTGAAGGCCTTCCTGCCCGACATGCTGGCGCATGACGACTGGGCGCATATCGTCAATACGTCATCCACCGCCGGCGTGGTGCCCGACCCAGGCACCGGGCCCTATTCCGCCGCCAAGTTCGCCATCCGCGGGTTCACCACGGCCCTGCGCTACGACATGATGCCGCACGGCATCGGCGTCTCCGTGCTCTGCCCCGGCACCACGGATACCCGGCTCTATGAGAGCGAGGAGAACCGTCTCAAGCGCTTCGAGGACAGGGACGGAGAGGCCGGCGCCGCGCGCCGCGCCTTCACCGGACAACTGTTCCGTGAGGTGCTGCACAAGGGCATGTCGGCGGAAGCCGTGGCCGAACGGGTGCTGGAGGCGGTGAGGAGCAACGAATTCTACATCTTCCCCCATGCCGAGTTCCGGGCGGAATTCAAGGAACAGTTCGACGAGATGCTGAATGCTCTTCCCAAGCGCCCGCCGGACCCCGACTGGATGGCGCTGGAAGAAGGCCGCCGCCAGCGCACCAGGGACGTGGTGGCGAATGCCAGGGTGAGGGGCTGATCGCCTAGTGTGATGATCGAGAAGTTCGCCATACTTGGTTGCGTGCGGCCATGCTGCGGCCGACGGGGAGGGATGCCGATTCGGGCTTCAGCGCCCGCCGCAGAGTGAGCGCAAAGAGAGCCAGCAGGACGGCCGGGCCGACCGGCAGGTGCAGGGGATTGAGATTCATCACCGTGATGGGCAAGACCCAGCCGAGGATGAGCGCCAGCCGCTCGCCGGGCAGGAAACCTTCCTGGAAGCCGCGCCAGCCAAGGATGATACAGGCGATGGTCACCACCGGCATGTCATAGACAAAGGCATAGGGCGTGGTGAGCAGCACGGCGAAGCCGATGGCCGCCGCCTGCAGCGGCCGGTCCGTCGACTTGCGGAAGAGGTGCCAGATGGCGGCAATGAGGCCGAGCGTCACCACGCCTTGCACGGCATAGGCCAGCGCTGGCGCCGCGCCCCAGAGCCGCATGGCGGCGAAGACGGTCGGCTGCAGGTGGATGAACCCGGTATCCAGTGCCACCGTGACCTCGCGGAAGGTGGCGACCGCCTCCATATAGGCCGGCCAGACATTCTGGCCGAAGAAGAAATTGGCCAGGACGGCGAGAAGCCCGCCGGTTGCGGCGGCGGCGAAGAAGGGGCGCCACAGGCCGCCGGCGATCAGGGCCACCGGGATGAGCAGACCCAGTTGCGGCTTGATGGTGAGGAGGCCGAAAAGGATGCCCGCCAGCATGGGCCGGCGGTCCAGCATCAGGAGCCCGCCCATCAGCAGCCCGGCCGTCAGGAAGCCGTTCTGTCCGCCGATCAGGTTCACCGTCGTCGCGGGGGCGACGACCAGCAGCAGGAAGAACCAGAGTCGCGGCTTCAGCCCCCCGGAGAGGAACACGTAGACCAGGAAGGTGAGGGCCATCCAGACGATATAGGCCTGCGCATAGGGCATCAGTCCCAGGGGGCCGATGAGGAAAATGGCGAAGGGCGGATAGATCCAGGGGTAGAAGAGGCCGCCGTCCGCCGAGATGAAGGTCAGCTCATATTGGGTGAAGGTGGGGATGTGATAAAGCGCCGTGGCCGAATGTTCGAAGAGAAACTTCGACGCCGCCCAGAAGCAGAAGAAATCGCTTCCCACCCAGTCGCCGGAGCCCTGGATGTCATAATCCACCCGCGTGAAATTCCAGATGAGATACCGCGCCAGATAGACCGCCACCAGGCCGATGACGACCACCAGCAACGTCTCGTCCCGGCCCAGAAGGTCGCGAAGACGGGCGGCGAAGGGCGTATGTGAATCAGGTGCGGCGCTCATGCCCCGGACTATGGGGCGCTTTGGTGAAAAAGTGGTGAAGGGGAGGGATGGCGTATCAAGATGAGACCCCTGTCATTCCCGCGCACGCGGGAATCTGGAGTCGAATTCCTGGCCCACCATGATGCCCTGACCGAACCTGTCATTCCCGCGCACGCGGGAATCTGGAGACGCGGGAACACCCATATGCCACGATATCGAGATTCCGGGTCTTCGCCCGGAATGACGGTAGTACCGGATCAGGTGATCTCCGACGTCAGATCACGCCAGAGATCACGCCAGGTGGGATTGGCCTGTTCGACCAATTCCACTTTCCAGGCGCGCCGCCACTTCTTCAGGCGCTTCTCACGGAGTATTGCCTCCGAAATATCCTCATAACTTCAAAGTAGACGAGGCCCTTGATGTCATACCGCTTCGTATGACCGTCCGCCAGGCCGTGCTGGTGTTCATACAGCCGTTTGGTGAGGTTTGATGTCACGCTGATGTAAATGGCTCCGTTGGGACGGCTGGCGAGAATGTAAACGTAGCCGGGTTTGGACATTCGTTCCTCAGATTCCCGCGCGAGAATGACCTCAAATCCACTTCCCGTCATTCCGGGCGAAGACCCCGAATCTCGATGTAGCGGCACACCGGTGTTCCGGCGTCTCGAGATTCCCGCGTGCGCGGGAATGACGGTGTTATATACCTTCTGCCGTCATTCCGGGTGCAGACCCGGAATCTCGACGAGTAGGAACACCGATGTTCCCGCCTCTCGAGATTCCCGCGTGCGCGGGAATGACAGGTGAGGGGGCCTAAGCCCTTTTGCGTTCTCCCAGTCCCAGCATTGGCGCCAGATACCGTCCGGTGTAGCTGCGCTCCACCATGGCCACATCCTCGGGCGTGCCTTCGGCGACAATTTCGCCGCCGCCGTCGCCGCCTTCGGGGCCGAGGTCGATGATCCAGTCGGCGGTTTTGATGACGTCGAGATTGTGTTCGATGATGATGATGGTGTTGCCCTGGTCGACGAGGGCCTGGATGACTTCCAGGAGCTTGCGCACATCCTCGAAATGCAGGCCCGTTGTGGGCTCGTCCAGGATGTAGAGTGTGCGGCCGGTGGCGCGGCGGGACAGTTCCTTGGCCAGCTTGACGCGCTGGGCCTCGCCGCCGGAGAGCGTCGTGGCCTGTTGGCCGACGCGGATGTAGCCGAGACCGACCTGTTTCAGCATCTCCAGCTTGTCGCGGACGGAGGGCACCGCCTTGAAGAATTCGGCGCCGTCTTCGACTGTCATGTCAAGAACGTCCGCTATGGACTTGCCCTTGAAGGTAACTTCCAGGGTTTCCCGATTGTAACGCTTGCCCTTGCAGACGTCGCATTGAACATAGACATCGGGCAGGAAATGCATCTCGATCTTGATGACGCCGTCGCCCTGGCAGGCCTCGCAGCGCCCGCCCTTCACGTTGAAGGAGAAGCGCCCCGGCTTGTAGCCGCGCGCCTGGGATTCCGGCAGGCCGGCGAACCATTCGCGGATGGGGGTGAAGGCCCCCGTGTAAGTGGCGGGGTTGGAGCGCGGCGTGCGCCCGATGGGCGACTGGTCGATATCCACCACCTTGTCGAGGAATTCCAGCCCGTCGATGCGCTCGTGCCTGGCGGGGTGGGTGCGCGTGCCCATGAGGCGCTTGGCCACCGCCTTGTAGAGCGTCTCGATGATGAGCGTGGATTTGCCGCCCCCCGAAACGCCGGTGACGCAGGTGAGCAGCCCCAGCGGCACATGGGTGGTGACATTCTTGAGGTTGTTGCCCTCGGCGCCCACCAGCGTCAGCCGCTTGTTCTTCACGGGCTTGCGGCGCTTTTCCGGCACCTCGATGCGGCGCTTGGCCGACAGATATTGCCCGGTCAGACTTGTCGGTGAGGCCATGATATCGGCGGGCGTGCCCTCGGCCACCACGCGGCCGCCATGCTCGCCGGCGCCGGGGCCGAGGTCGATCACATGATCGGCCTCGCGGATGGCGTCCTCGTCATGCTCCACCACGATGACCGTGTTGCCCATTTCCCGGAGGTTCTTCAGGGTGGCCAGCAGGCGGTCATTGTCCCGCTGGTGCAGGCCGATGGAGGGCTCGTCCAGCACATAGAGCACGCCGGTGAGGCCCGAGCCGATCTGGGAGGCGAGGCGGATGCGCTGGCTTTCGCCGCCGGACAGCGAGCCGGAATTGCGCGAGAGTGTGAGATAATCCAGTCCCACGTCGGTGAGGAAGCCCAGCCGCTCCACGATCTCCTTCAGGATGCGCGAGGCGATTTCGTTTTCCTTGTCAGTGAGTTCCGAGCCGATATTGGAAAACCACTGGAAGGCCTGGCCGATGGACATCTCGGTGACTTCGGCAATGGTCTTGCCGACGATCTTCACCGCCAGCGCCTCGGGCTTGAGGCGGGTGCCGTGGCACACGTCGCAGGGCGCGCTGGACTGGAAACGGGAGAGTTCCTCGCGCATCCAGGCGCTGTCCGTCTCCTTCCAGCGGCGGTCCAGATTGTTCACCACGCCCTCGAAGGTCCGCTCGGTATTGTAGGAGCGGCGCTCGTTCTCATAGGTGAAGGGGATGAGCTCCTGCGTGCCGTAGAGAATGGTCTGCACCACCTCGTCGGGCAGGTCCTTCCAGGGCGTGCGCGTGCTCACCTTGTAATACCGGGTGATGCTTTCCAGCATCTGCATGTAATAGGGCGAGGTGGTCTTGCTCCAGGGGGTGATGGCGCCCTCCGCCAGGCTGAGGGACGTGTCGGGGACGATGAGTTCCGGATCGAAATAATAATTGGTGCCCAGCCCGTCGCAGGCGGGGCAGGCGCCGTAGGGGTTGTTGAAGGAGAAGAGGCGGGGCTCGATCTCCTCGATGGTGAAGCCGGAGACCGGGCAGGCGAACTTGGCGGAGAAGAGAATGCGTTCCGCCTCCTTGCCCTCCTGGACGTCGGCCATCTCTATCACCGCGATATCGTCCGAGAGATGCAGCGCCGTCTCCAGCCCCTCGGCCAGGCGCTGCTGGATGCCGTCGCGCACCACCAGCCGGTCCACCACCACGTCGATATCGTGCTTGATCTTCTTGTCGAGCGTGGGCGCGTCCTCGATGAGGTACATCTCGCCGTCGATCTTCACGCGCTGGAAACCGCGCTTCATCAGATCGGCCAGCTCCTTTTTGTATTCCCCCTTGCGGCCGCGGACGATGGGGGACAGCAGGTAGAGGCGCGTGCCCTCGGGCAGTTCCATCACCCGGTCCACCATCTGGCTCACCGTCTGGCTGGTGATGGGCAGGCCCGTGGCGGGCGAGTAGGGGATGCCGACCCGCGCCCACAGCAGGCGCATATAGTCGTAAATCTCCGTCACCGTGCCGACGATGGAGCGCGGGTTGCGCGACGTCGTCTTCTGCTCGATGGAGATGGCGGGGCTGAGGCCCTCGATATGGTCCACATCGGGCTTTTGCATCAGCTCCAGGAACTGCCGGGCATAGGCGGACAGGCTCTCGACATAGCGGCGCTGGCCCTCGGCATAGATGGTATCGAAGGCGAGGGACGACTTGCCGGACCCGGAAAGACCGGTGATCACCACCAGCGAATCCCGCGGGATCTCCACATCGATGGACTTGAGGTTATGCTCGCGGGCGCCGCGAACGATGATGTTCTTGTTCATGGAATGTTCTTTAACCGATTCGGGCCGAAGGCGCTACTGCAAAACACCGGAATCGGCGGTGCGCCCTGATGGATTGAATGTGACTGTTGCTGCCGGCGTGTCAAGAGGTGGGGCCGATTAACGGATTTTCCATTGCTTCGGCCGCCAAATGTGGCTGTATTCGTCCTCAGGGCGACGATCGGCGGATTTGGCGATATTCCGGGGGCTTGATGGCGGAGCCGCAATTCGAATTCATCTGTTTGAAGGGCTTCGATGAACTGCCGCCCGATGCGGTGGAGGTTTTCTCGCGGCAATGGGAGCGGGAATATTTCTTCCGCCCGCGCTGGTATGCCTATCTCGTTTCCCATTTCTTCCCGAAGCCGGAGGAATTCCGCCTCTGGCTCGGCCGCGGGCCGGACGGAAGCCCGGCCATGCTGTTCCCCGCGCGGCGCACGCTTTTCGAGCCCCGGGCCATGGGAGCCCTCGCCCTGCACGCCGCCAGCCACTGGGAGAACGCCGCCCCCATGGGCCTGATGTTCAACCGGGAGGTGGCCTCTCCGGACGAGATTCTGACCGCTTTCCTGGCGCATCTCAAGTCCCCGGCGCCCGACGGCGAGACGCGGCCCTATGACGTGCTGCGCATATGGCCCATCGACAAGGATACGGCCCTGGCGGGGGTCATCTATCGTTCCCTGGAGCGAACCGGTTATTGGCTGCAGGCTTACAAGAATTCCTTCAACCAGTATGAGAGGGTGGAGGGCAAGGATTTCGATGCCTATTTCGAGGAGCGGTCATACAATTTCCGCTACAATCTGCGGCGCAAGCGCCGCAAGCTCGAGGGCCAGCACGACCTGACGTTCCATCACTACCAGACGCCCGACATGCTGGACACGGGCCTTCGGGAGTATGAGGCCGTGTCGCTGGCCAGCTGGAAAGTGCCCCATTCCATGGTGGGGCCGGTCTTTTTCGACCTCATCGAGGATGCCATCGAGGCTGGCGTGGGGCGTCTCAGCACCATGAAGCTGGATGGCAAGCCGGTTTCCACCCAGTTCTGGATCGTCTCGGGCGGTGTCGGGCACATCATCCGCCTGGCCTATGACAAGGATTACGAAAAGCTGGGGGTGGGCATCGTCCACAATGCCGAGATGATCCTCCATGTGATGGAGAATGACGGCGTGGGCGAGATCAATTACGGCTACGGCAACGAGGAATCCAAGGCCAAATGGACCCGCCAGTCGCGCATCATGTATGGCGTCATGGCGTTCAACACCCGCACCCGCCGGGGTCTCTATCACGGCTTCAAGAACATCGTCGGCAGCGGCATCAAGCAGCGGGTCATCCGCCCGATCCGGGAGCGCGTGCGCGGCCGGCCCAAACGCGGCATGCTGCGGCCCATGCGGGAAGACCGCTGACGGAGGCGTGACTCGGGCAATGGCGCTCTGCACAAGTCGCACTGGAATTCATGGCCCATTCTGTGCATTGTCGCCTCGACTGCCTGTTGGCACCCATCCACGCTCAATCGGGACAAGAAGGTTTGAAGCTCAGCCGGGACATCATCTCGTTTCTCGTACTGCTCGTCATCGGGCTCGTCGGCGTCTATTACGCGCGCGGGCTCGACGGCGTGGAAACCGGGGTGATGAACGGACTGCATCTCCTCATCGAGATCCTGCCCATCATCCTGGCGGCGGTGGTCATCGGCGGTTACTTCCAGACGCTGGTGCCCCGCGAGCGCGTGGCCGCCATGCTGGGCGACAAATCGGGCATCCGGGGCCTGGCCATCGCCACGGCGGCGGGGGCGCTGACGCCGGGCGGTCCCTTCGCCTCCTTTCCCCTGGTGGTTGCCCTGTTCGAAGCCGGGGCGGGATATGGCGCGGCGGTGGCCTATCTCACCGCCTGGACCGGCATTTCCCTGCAGCGCGCCATCGTCTGGGAATGGCCGCTCCTGGGCCCGGAAATCACGCTGGTGCGCAATCTCGTCTCCATTCCGCTGCCCATCATCGCGGGGCTGATCGCCCGCGCCCTGGCCAGGCGCTTCCTGGAAGACGGCCAGCCGCCGGACCTGGAGAAGCTCAAGCGCGGCAAAGGCGGACCATGAGTGTCAGCATGGGCATGTTCGTCGCCTGGGGCATCGCGCTCGCGCTGGTCGCCTTCGCCCAGTGGAAGAAACCCCAGGCGCACAAGGCGGCGCTGCGCAAGGGGGTCGATACGGCCAGGACGCTGCTCGTTCGTATTCCCATCATCGTCATCGCCATCAGCCTGCTGGTGATGCTGGTGCCCGAGCAGTTCATCGCCGAGAAGCTGGGCGAGAGTGCCGGCGTCCAGGGCATCGTCATCGGCTCGCTGCTGGGAGGGTTCCTGCCCGGCGGCCCATCCGTCGCCTTTCCGGTGGTGGTGGTGCTGATGAAGGAAGGGGCGCAGGGCGGCCCGCTCATCGCCCTCATCACCGCCTGGTCGGTGCTGGCCATGCACCGCATGCTCTTCTTCGAGATTCCCTTCATGGGGGTCAGGTTCGCGGCGCTGCGCTTCGCCTCCTCCCTTATCCTGCCGCCCATTGCCGGCGTTCTGGCGGCTCTCATCATGCACTGATTGCGCAGGCTGGCGAGTTCGCTTAAGTTGCCTCAAAACGTTTCACACGAAAGGACAGGCAATGGCGGGTAGCGTGAACAAGGTGATTTTGGTCGGCAATCTGGGGCGGGACCCGGAAATCCGCCATATGCAGGACGGCACCAAGATCGCCCAGCTCTCCATTGCCACCTCGGAGAACTGGAAGGACCGCCAGACCGGCGAACGCCGGGAGAAGACCGAGTGGCACCGCGTGGTCATCTTCAATCCGAATCTGGCCGAAGTGGTGGAGAACTACCTGAAAAAGGGCTCCAAGGTCTATGTGGAGGGCCAGCTCCAGACCCGCAAATGGACCGACCAGGAGGGCAACGACAGATACACCACCGAAGTGGTGCTGTCCCGCTTCCGCGGCGAACTGGCCATGCTCGACGGAAGGAGCGGCGGCGACAATGGCGGCGGGGATGACTTCGGCGGCGGCTTCGGCGGGTCCTCGGGCGGCTTCGGCGGCTCGTCCGGCGGCGGCGGTGGTTTTGGCGGCGGGTCCTCCGGCGGTGGCGGCCTGGACGACGATATCCCCTTCTGATCCAATAAGTTAATCAGTTATATTGATCCGGTGTCCCAACAGACTGGACCGGCCCCGCATGGCGGGGCCGGAAACTCCTTGATTCTGTCTCTCCGGGGTGCTCTAAGAGATGTCTGACGAGAATAAACAGAAGCCCGGCCGGCCCGGCACGGAATTGGCGGAAACCACAAAATCTGGTATATTCAGCCGTAGGATTTGCCTACATATCGGAGGCTCTGGAAAGGGCCGCCATTCCGTATCTTTGCCTGCCGCCTGCCGGGCTGGTGCCTGACAAGAAAGGGTTTTGAGTGTCCGATAATCCTGCTCAGCCTGTAGAACCGGAAATCCCGCCGATCACCATCGAAGAGGAGATGAAATCCTCTTATCTCGATTACGCCATGAGCGTGATCGTCTCCCGCGCGCTGCCCGACGTGCGGGACGGTCTGAAACCGGTGCACCGGCGCATCCTCTACGCCATGCAGGAATCGGGCTTCGAGGCCAACAAGCCCTACCGCAAGTCGTCGCGCATCGTCGGTGACGTCATGGGTAAATATCACCCTCATGGCGACCAGTCGATCTATGATGCCATGGTGCGCATGGCGCAGGACTTCTCCATGCGTCTGCCGCTCATCGACGGGCAGGGCAATTTCGGCTCCATGGACGGCGATCCGCCGGCCGCCATGCGATACACCGAAAGCCGGATGGCCTGGGCGGCGCATGCGCTGCTCGAGGACATCGACAAGGATACCGTCGAGTTCATGCCCAATTATGACGGGCAGGAGAGCGAGCCCACGGCGCTGCCGGCGCGGTTCCCCAACCTGCTGGTCAACGGCGCGGGCGGCATCGCCGTCGGCATGGCCACCAATATCCCGCCCCACAATCTGGGCGAGGTGATCGACGGCTGCTGCGCCTATCTGGACAATCCGGCCCTTTCCATCGACGACCTGATGCAGCACATTCCCGGACCGGACTTCCCGACGGGCGGTCTCATCCTCGGCCGCTCGGGCATCCATGCGGCCTATCACACCGGGCGCGGCTCCATCCTCATGCGCGGGCGCACCTCGGTCGAGGAAATCCGCAAGGACCGCGAAGCCATCATCATCCACGAGATTCCCTATCAGGTGAACAAGGCGTCGATGATCGAGAAGATCGCCGATGCCGTGCGCAACAAGCGCATCGAGGGGATTTCGGAGCTCCGCGACGAATCCGACCGGCACGGGGTGCGCGTGGTGCTGGAGCTCAAGCGCGATGCGGTGGCGGACGTGGTCCTCAACCAGGTGTTCCGCTTCACGCCGCTGCAGGGCACGTTCGGCGCCAACATGGTGGCCCTCAACATGGGCCGGCCGCAGATGCTGGACCTCAAGCAGATGGTCGAGGCCTTCGTCCAGTTCCGCGAGGAGGTCATCACCCGGCGCACCAAGTTCGAACTGCGCAAGGCCCGCGAGCGCGCCCATATCGTGGCCGGCCTGGTCATCGCCGTCGCCAATATCGACGAGGTCATCAAGGTCATCCGCAATTCCGCCAGCCCGGCGGAGGCGCGCGAGGAGCTGCTGTCCCGCGCCTGGCCGGCCGAGGACGTGGCGGCGCTCGTGGAGCTGATCTCCGAGCCCGGCCATACGGTGGTGGACGGCAAGTACCGCCTGTCGGAGCGCCAGGCCCGCGCCATCCTGGAGCTGCGCCTCAACCGCCTGACTGCCTTGGGCATGAACGAGTTGAGCGACGAACTCAACAAGCTGGGCGAGGAGATCGAGGAGCATCTCGACGTGCTGCGCAGCCGGGAGAAGTTGCTCGGCATCCTGCGCAGCGAGCTCGTGGAGATGAAGGAGAAGTTCGCCACGCCCCGCCGCACCACCATCGAGGAAGGCGGGCCGGACTTCGACGACGAGGACCTGATCCAGAAGGAAGACATGGTGGTCACCGTCACCCAGTCCGGCTATGTGAAGCGCGTGCCGCTCTCGACCTACAGGGCGCAGCGGCGCGGCGGCAAGGGCCGCTCCGGCCTCTCCATGCGTGAAGAGGATGTGGTGACGCGGGTGTTCGTGGCCAATACGCACACGCCCCTGCTGGTCTTCACGTCGGACGGCATCGTTTTCAAGATCAAGGTATGGCGCCTGCCGCTGGGCACGCCGCAGGCGAGAGGCAAGGCCTTCGTCAACCTGCTGCCCATCAACGAGGGCGAATATATCAACACCGTCCTGGCCCTGCCGGAGGACGAGAGCGAATGGGACAATCTCTACGCCGTATTCGCCACCTCCAGCGGCAAGGTGCGGCGCAATGCGCTCTCGGATTTCACCAATGTGATGTCCAACGGCAAGATCGCCATCCGCCTGGAGAACGAGGAGGATCGGCTGGTCGGCGTCGCCGTGGCCGATGACGAGAGCGATATCCTGCTCGCCTCCCGCGAGGGCAAGGCCATCCGCTTCCAGGTGGGCGAGGTGCGCGTGTTCAAGAGCCGCACGTCGGAAGGCGTGCGCGGCATGAACCTGGCCAAAGGCGACCATGTGGTCTCCATGTCCGTGCTCAAGCATGCCGATATCACCATCGAGGAGCGGGACGCCTATCTGCGCAAGGCCGGGGCGCTCAGGCGCGCGGGCGAGGAAGAGGAGGCGGAGATCCCCGATATCTCCGACATCCTCTCCGACGACCGCTTCGAGGAACTGGCCTTCCACGAGGAATTCCTGCTGTCGGTCACGTCCAACGGATACGGCAAGCGGACCTCGGCCTATGAATACCGTGTCTCCGGCCGCGGCGGGCAGGGCATCGCCAATATCGAGACCAGCAAGCGCAACGGCAAGGTGGTGGCCACCTTCCCGGTGGGGGACAATGACCAGTTGATGCTGGTCACCGACGCCGGCAAGCTGATCCGCGTGCCGGTCTTCGATATCCGCATCGCCGGCCGCGGCACCCAGGGCGTTACCATCTTCAAGACGGCGGAGGACGAGCATGTGGTCTCCGTCGCCCGCCTGGCGGAGGAAAGCTCCGATGGCGAGGAGGAGATGGATGCCGCCATGGAAGGCGATGACGCACCGGAGACCGAACGGGAAGGCGAGACCCCCGAGGACGAGGCATAATTCCCCTGACATTTGGGAAGCCTGTCGCTAAAGTGCGCGAGTCGGGGTGTCTGCGGTCGGCGAAACGCCTGCAGCACGCCCCGTCATGTTCGCGAAGGCGAGCATCCATCGAGCCGCGGTATGGACCCTCGCCTTCGCGAGGGTGACGGTTCAATCTGAATATCGAAGGTTAGAACGGCCCCACCAGAGGCACCATGGCAGACCAGCGCATCGGCATCTACCCCGGCACGTTCGATCCCATAACCTTCGGGCATATGGATATCATCGCGCGCGCCGCCCGGCTGGTGGACCGGCTCATCGTCGGCGTGGCCCAGCAGTCCACGAAGACGCCCATTTTCAGCGTGGAAGAGCGTTGCCGCCTCATCAGCGAAGAGGTCAAGGGGCTCGATGGCGGCAAGGTCGTGGTCATGGGCTTTGACGGGCTGATGGTGGAGTTTGCCGAAAGCGTGAAGGCCAGTGTGATCTTCAGGGGGTTGCGGGCCGTCTCGGATTTCGACTACGAATTCCAGATGGTCGGGATGAACGCGCGCTTGAAGCCGCACATTCAAACCGTATTTCTCATGGCGGAGCCGGAACATCATTTCATCTCCGCCAGTCTGGTCAGGCAGGTCGGCCGTCTGGGGGGCGATGTCCGCCAGTTTGTGCCCGAGCGGGTCGCTCAGGCCCTGGCCCGGCGCATGGCGAACAAGGATTGAAAGGCAATTACTCAATGGTGGTACACAGATGCGACGCTTCTTACTCCTGTGCGTGGTGGCAATCATGACGGCGGCTTCCACGGGCGCGGCCAATGCCCAGGCGGACCTCTCCAACATCGACAAGGAGAACGTCCTTTACCTCGACCTGAAGGACGGGCGGGTGACCATCCTGCTGCGCCCCGACAAGGCGCCCAAGACCGTGGCGCGCATCAAGGAACTGGTGCGTCAGGGCTTCTATGACGGCCTCAAGTTCCACCGCGTGATCGACGGCTTCATGGCCCAGACCGGCGACCCGAACGGCGACGGCACGGGCGGCTCCGGCCAGAAGCTGCAGGCGGAGTTCAACGATCTGCCGCATCTGCGCGGCGCCGTCTCCATGGCCCGCGCGGCGGACCCCAACAGCGCCGACAGCCAGTTCTTCATCGTTCTCGCTCCTTCCTTCTTCCTGGACGGGCAGTACACGGTGTTCGGCCGGGTGATCGACGGCATGGAATATGTCGACAATATCAAGAAGGGCGACCCGCAGCGCAACGGCACGGTGGACGACCCGGACATCATCGTGAAGATGCAGGTGGCGGCCGACGCGGACAAGTAATACCAGGACGCGATAATAGGGACCGATATAGAAACCGTCATTGCGAGGAGGCGAAGCCGACGCGGCAATCCAGTAAGCGCCTGTCCGGCCCAGAGAGTCTGGATTACCGCGCCCCTGAAGGGGCTCGCAGTGACGGCATTTCCATGAGTCAGCATCACTGCCGCTCGGTATAAGTGATCCATCGTCACTCACCGGCTTGAACGGCGGGGCCATGAAGCTCGGCGCCGGCTGCACCGCGCTTGGCCGCTGCCCACCGAAGGTCGAGCAATCCTTCCATCAGATGCTCCACCCCGGTGCGCCTTCCGGGGGCGTCCAGTCGAGCGGCGATCCGGCGTCGATCAGCACCTGCGCCACGCTGACGTGATCGGCTCTCGGCTGCACGTGACTGCGGCCATGCTGCCACATCCTGATTGCCGTACAGCTCGGCCAGCGTGTGCGACGTGCGGTTGTCGGCCGGGCGCTGCAACGGGTTGAGGGCGTGCTGGTAGTGAACGACACCAGGGGGATGCCGGCGCGGCTGTCCGGGTTACCGGCTTTTTGTCCCGACGGAGTGCTTCCGGCCTCTTGGTCGCCCAGGCATCGGGCCTTTATCCTTCGTCATGGCGGATAGCGCGATGCCTATCGAGATGCCGATACCCACCCCAAGCGCCAAGCCGACAGCCAGATTATGCGCAAGGAGCCCGAATACGAGCCCGAATGCGGAACCCAGCGATATGCCGAAGCTGATATACATCGCCCACCTTCGTATTCCCCTTTCAAACGTAACATCCTTGCCTGGGCGCGTCCATTTTCAAACCGAGATACGACGGTGAAAGCGATTGATTGTGCTTTGCCGGTGATGCGGGTAAAAAGCCCCCGATGCGCGTTTCCGACTTTGATTTCGAGCTGCCGAAAGAGCGAATTGCCCTGCGCCCCGCCAACCCGCGGGACAGTGCGCGCATGCTCGTCGTGCGCGGGGGAGAGTTGGCGGACCAGGGCGTGCTCGACCTGCCCAGGCACCTGAAGCCCGGTGACATTGTGGTGGTGAACGATACACGGGTGATCCCGGCGCGCCTTGACGGTATGCGGGGCGAGGCCAGGGTGGAGTTCACCCTGCACAAGCAGGCGGGGCTGGATGCCTGGCACGCCTTTGCGCGCGGCGCCAAGAAGCTGAAGCCGGGGCATCTGGTCGCCTTCGGCGACGGCCTTTCCGCCACGGTGGAGGAAAAGGGCGAGGGCGGTGAGGTGCTCCTGAGGTTCGACCGTTCGGGTGCTGCGCTGATGCAGGCCATCGAGCGCCTGGGCCACATGCCGTTACCCCCTTACATCGAGCGCCAGCGTGCGACGGACGAGAAGGACGCCGAGGACTATCAGACCCTTTTCGCGCAGAAGGAAGGGGCCGTGGCGGCCCCGACCGCCGCACTGCATTTCACCGAGCGGTTGCGCGCGGCGGTGGAGGCGGCGGGGGCGCGGATCGTCACCCTGACCCTGCATGTGGGGGCGGGGACCTTCCTCCCCGTCAAGGCGGAGGACACGAAGGATCACCGCATGCATGCGGAATTCGGCATCCTGACGCCGCAGGCCGCCGCCGTGCTGAACGAGGCCAAGGCCGGCGGCGGGCGCATCCTGGCGGTGGGCACCACCAGCTTGAGACTCCTGGAAACGGCGGCGGACGAGGAGGGGCATATCCATCCCTTCGAAGGGGATACGGACATCTTCATCACGCCGGGCTACCGCTTCAGGGCGGTGGACCTGCTGATGACCAATTTCCACCTGCCGCAATCCACGCTCTTCATGCTGGTCTGCGCCTTCGCCGGGCTGGATGTGATGAAGGCGGCCTACGCCCATGCCATCGCGGCGGAGTACCGCTTCTATTCCTACGGGGATTCCAGTCTTCTCTACCGCTCTGAGGCATCATGAGTTTTTCATTCAGTGTCCTGGCGACAGACGGCAAGGCCCGCCTGGGCCGCATCGAGACCGTGCGCGGCCCCATCGACACGCCGGCCTTCATGCCCGTGGGCACCGCCGCCACGGTGAAGGCCATGCTGCCGGAATCGGTGAAGGAGACGGGGGCGCAGATCATCCTCGGCAATACCTATCACCTGATGCTGCGGCCGGGGGCGGAGCGGGTGGCCCGGCTCGGCGGCCTGCACGCTTTCATGAACTGGGACGGGCCGATCCTCACCGACTCCGGCGGCTTCCAGGTCATGTCGCTGGCCAAGCTGCGGCAAATCGACGAGAACGGCGTCACCTTCCAGTCGCATCTGGACGGCAGCGCATATGCGCTCACCCCCGAGCGCAGCATGGAGATCCAGCGCCTGCTGGGCAGCAACATCGTCATGGCGTTCGACGAATGCACGCCTTATCCGGCGACGGAGCGGGAAGCCGAGGACTCCATGCGGCTCTCCATGCGCTGGGCCGCGCGCTCCAAGGCGGCGTTCGAGGAGGGCGGTCAGCACGCCCGGGACAATGCGCTCTTCGGCATCGTGCAGGGCAGCGTCTACAAGGACCTCCGGCTGGAATCCATCGAGGCTCTGACAAAGATCGGGTTTCCGGGCTACGCCATCGGCGGCCTGGCGGTGGGCGAGGGGCCGGAGGTGATGGCCCAGGTGCTGGACTATACGGCGGTGGCCCTGCCGGCGGACAAGCCCCGTTACCTCATGGGTGTCGGCAAGCCGGCGGATATCGTCAATGCCGTGGCGCGGGGCGTCGACATGTTCGACTGCGTGCTGCCCACGCGCTCGGGCCGCAACGCCCAGGCCTTCACCCGGCGGGGCACGGTGAACCTGCGCAACGCCCGCCACCAGGATGACCTGCGGCCGCTGGACGAGGCGTGCCGCTGCCCGGCCTGCCGGAATTACAGCCGCGCCTATCTCAATCATCTCTCCCGCGCCAACGAGATCCTGGGCGCCATGCTGCTCACCTGGCACAACCTCACCTATTACCAGGATCTGACGCGGGGGCTGAGGGTGGCGATCCGCGAAGGCCGTCTCGTCGACTTTGTCCGCGAGTTCGAAACGGCCCAGTCAGCAGGCGACGTGCCGTCCCTGGACGCGCCCTGACCCCTGTCGGCAATCTTTACAGAATTGGCCCGGACAGGCGGCCATGCCCGGCGGGCATTCTTTCCGGGGATCGAGTTCCATAACTGATGGCGCGGTATGCCGCTGCTGCTGCTCTTGCGGTTTCTTCAAAGAGAGCAAGACCTGTCGGAAAATTTTACAGTTTTGCGAAATTCTCGAATGCGAAATATATAAGCCATTGTAGAACAATGCATAATTTATATGGCATGTAGATTGCATAGAGAGGTGCAGTAGACGTTTCAAGCGTGCGATCGGGTCCAGTACTTCAGAACGAAGTGTCGTCTCCGCAGAATTTGAACGTCGTGGGGGTATGTAGGATTTCGAAACGACAACGTGGAAGAGTAGACACATGGTTTTGAAGCAATCGCAAATGTGGGCTTCCATTGGGGAGTCCGGCCTCCGCAGGATGCTGATCGGTTCCACGCTGGCAATCCTGGCTGCTTCCGCGATGTCCGGCAGCGCCAGTGCCAAGGAGATCATTCCCGATCCGGGCATCCAGACCCTCGGCGGCGTTATCCCGGCACAGCTCCCGGTCGCTCAGGCGCTGTCTTCCAAGTTCTTGTTCATGGCGAACGAGGGAAATGAGCAGGATGACGATACGGTCGATAACGGGCTCGATGAAACGCAGCCTGTCGGCAATCCCGATCCGAACCAGAACCCGGGCGACAATGGCCCGGCGCCACAGGCCGGGGAAGTTCCGGAACCGGGAGTATTAGGACTTTTTGGTGCGGGCCTCGTGGCTTTGGGGCTTTTCCGCCGCCGCCTTGGCTGATGAACTCACTGGGCGGTACTTGGGGCAGTCCGGCGCATGCCGTGACTGCCCTTTTGTATTCGCGCGACGGGCTTCAAGGGGCCGGCGCATAAATGCGGCATGGGTATTGACCCCCGCGGCGAGCGTGCCTATGTTCGCCGCACCGCTGAACAGGCGGGCCCGTAGCTCAGCTGGTAGAGCAACTGACTTTTAATCAGTAGGTCACAGGTTCGAACCCTGTCGGGCTCACCATCCTTCGCGCTTGCTGGCCCGGTTGCGAGCCGCCCGGGGCCGGCAGGCTGTCAAAGGTGGTTCAGCTCGTAATCGTCCATGTTGTACCCGGCCTGGTTGAGACCTTCTTCCAGATAGTCGCTGAGGAGCGGCGTCTGCGCGAGATAGGAGGGGATGTGCTTCTCGCCCATGTCGGCGGCGTCCTGGCGCACGGTATCCCACTCGCTGATGTCGTAATCGCCGCGGCCGATCCACATGAGGGCGATGAGGTCCAGTTGCTGGTCCTCGTTGAGGGAGTCCATGGCCGCCATCAGCTCTTCATAAGTGGGGTCGTCCCGGCGGTCCTCCAGAATTTCCACATCCTCATCGTCGCTCGGGTTGGAGCCTGGCTCGTCTTCGCTGGATGCCGCGGTCTTCTCGTCCCATTCCCGCGCCTTCAGCACGATGTAGAATGCTGTCTCGGGCTCGATGGAAAGGTCGATGATCTCTTCGTCGTCCATGCTTCTGGCCTCTCTGCTGGTCACGTCTGCCCATCACGCCGCTCACGGTTCTTGCCACCAGCCTGACGGACGTCCGTTCCGTTTCCTGATGTTGATCAAACGCCGGAACAGTCAAACGGTTTCCTGCCTGCTGGTGAGGCTGTAGATATCCTCCCTGGCCTGGGACAGGCACAGCGATACCGTGTCCGGCGGGAAATCCATGGCGGAGAGCACCATGCCGCCGAGCTGAAGGCTGGATTCCTCCGTCTCCGGCACCACGGCCGAGGCGCCCAGCTCCATCAGTTCCCTGGAATCGCCCAGGTCCCGCGAGCGGGCGTAGACGGCGAGTCCCGGCCATTGTTCACGAATGCGCGAGAGCATGTGCCGGCTTGCCTTGCTGTCATTGACCGTGATGACGATGGCCCTGGCTCTGCCGGCGCCCACGCGCTCCAGCACATGCTCCTGGGCCGGGTTGCCGAAGTAGACCGGCTGGTGGCGGTCGCGGGCGGCGCGCACCACGTCCGGGTCGGTGTCCAGGGCGACGAAGGGCACCTTCTGCGCGGCGAGCAGCCGGGCCACCGTCTGTCCCACCCGGCCAAAGCCGGCGACGATCACATGTCCCTCCAGGTCGATCTCGGGCAGGATCAGGTCGTCCATGCGGTCGGGCACGGGCAGCATGTCGGCCATGATATCGGCCAGCTTGGGCAGCATGGGCGTCACCGCCAGGGAGAGGCTCGCCACCACGGCCATGAACTGCGCCAGGCCTTCGGGCATCAGCCCGTTGGAGAGGGCGGTGCCGATGACGATGAAGGCGAATTCCCCCGCCTGGCCGAGCAGCATGCCGCTGCGGATGGCATCGCGGATCGGCCGGCGGAAGGCGAGCGCCAGGCTGGTGGCCAGGGCACCCTTGAGCATTACCAGGCCGATGACGGCAAGAACCGTCCACAATGCGTTCTGGAGGGCGGCATCCACATTGATGCTCATGCCGACGGAAATGAAGAAGAGGCCAAGCAGCAGGCCGCGGAAGGGCCGGACATCGGCTTCCACCTGCGGGCGGTATTCCGTCTCGGCGATGAGCAGCCCGGCCAGGAAGGCGCCCATGGCGGCGGAAAGCCCCAGGGCGCTGGTGGCAAACGACAGGCCCAGAATGCCCAGCAGCGCGAGGGCGACAAAGAGATCGGAGCTGCGCGTGGCCGCGACCTGGCGGAAGACCGGCCTGACGATCAGCCGCCCGACCAGGACGATGACCGCCACCGCCGCAACGCTCCTGAACAGGGAGGAGGCCAGGGCCATGACCAGGCCGTCGTCCTCCGGCTTTGCGAGGGCGGTGAGCAGAAAGAGCACGGGCACAACCGCGACATCCTGCATGAGCAGGACGGAGAAGGCGATGCGGCCGTGGGGTGTTGCAATATCCCCGCGTTCGGTGAGCAACTGCATCACCATGGCCGTGGAGCTGAGGGCGAAGGCCGCCCCCAGCGCCACGGAAACGCTCGGCGAATTGCCCCAGAGGACGGCAATGCCCGCAATGACCCCGGCCGTGACCACCACCTGCGCGGTGCCCAGCCCGAAGACCAGGCGGCGCATGGCCCACAGGCGGCGGAACGAAAGTTCGATACCGATATTAAAGAGCAGGAAGATGACACCGAGCTCGGCCAAGTGGCGCACGCCGTCCACGTCCGTGATGAAGCGGAGTCCGTATGGCCCGATGATGAGGCCGGCGGCCAGATAGCCGAGAATGGGGCTGACCTTCAGTCGATGGAAGATCGGAACGACAAGGACGGCTGCCCCTAAAAAGACAAGAACCTCACGCAAGTATAGAATTGCCGATTCTTCCGCCATGGGCTTATGTTAGCTGAAGACGATGGGGTGCATAGAGCTAATATGGGCGATGACAGGACTGGGGGGCGAGTCGGCGCATTTGGCGTCAATGAAGAAGATGAAGAGAGAATAAGATCGTTCGGCACCTCACCCAATTCCCGTTGACCCCGAAGGCGTTCGGCCGCGGTCCCGTCCGGTGGGCGGGCGCCGTCCTTTCCGTCTGGCTGCTGGCCTGCCTGCCGGCTGCCGCGCAGCCCCAGTCTGGCGACGCCTCGGACAGGCAGGATCAGCAGCAGCCCGGCGACACCGGCCAGGAGATGTTCAACACCTCCTACAAGGTCTCGATCACGGGGGTCGGCAATGGGCTGAAGACTCAGCTCGAAGGGGCGTCCCGGCTCGTCGCACTCAAGGACTATCCGCCGATCACGGTCACCGCGCTGCGCTCGCGGGCGCAATCGGACGTCGACAATCTGATGGCGGCGCTGCGCTCCGAAGGCTATTACGGCGCGGACATCAGGGTGACGGTGGATGATTCGGCCCGGCCCATCGCCATAGATTTCGACGTATCGCCGGGCATGCAGTACCGCCTCACCGAGATCACCATCGCCTTCACCCGGGAGGGAACGGGGCTGCCGACGGCCGTCGCCACATATGGAATCCTGACCGGCGGCCCGGCGCGGGCGGCGGACGTGCTGGCGGCCGAGGCCACGGTCCTGCGCCAGCTCGGCCAGCAGGGCTATCCCTTCGCCGACGTGGCCGACCGCAAGGTGGTGGTGAACCACGAGACCCGGAACATGGTGGTCGATTTGCGGATCGACCCCGGCCCGCTCACCCGTTTTGACGGTATCGACATCACCGGCGCCAGGACTGTCGAAGAAAGTTTCATCCGCCGGTACAAGCTCTGGGAGAGCGGGGACATCTACGACCAGCGGCTGGTGGACGAGATGCGCACCGACCTGGTGGATTCGGGCCTCTTCTCCATCGTGACGGCCAAGCCGGAACGGCCGGCCGAGGACGGTGGAACGGGAACCATCGACCTCAAGGTCACCGAGTCCGACCAGCATACCATTGGCGCCGGCGCCAACTATTCCAGCACGGAAGGGTTTGGCGTCGAGGGCTCGTGGGAGCACAGGAACTTCTTCGGGCGCGGCGAACGCCTGACCCTCGGGGCGGAGGTGGCCGAGATCGCCCAAGGGCTCTCGGCACAGCTCTACAAGCCCCAGTTTCTCAGGCGTGGCCAAGGGCTCACCCTCTCCGCCGCCCTCAGCCACGAGAACAACGACGCCTACGAGGAACTGGCCGTCAGAAGCGGTATCGCGCTGGACCGCGAACTGTCGGAGCATTGGGACGGGTCCGTCGGGACCACGCTGGAGCTGAGCGAGATCAAGGACAATCTGCAGGGAAAGAGGACATTCCTGCTGTTCGGCTTTCCCGTCGGGCTGCGCTATGACGGGACGAACAGCCGGCTGGACCCGACGCGGGGAGCGCGCCTGCGGATTCAATCCACCCCCTATATCGCCACCATCGGCGAAACCACGGCATTCGTGCGGAACGAGATCAACGCCTCGACCTACTGGGAGGCGATGGATGCGCCTCGGCTCGTCCTGGCGGCGCGGGCGCGGGTGGGCAGCATTCTCGGCAGCAGCCGGGCGGCCATTCCGGCCAGCAAGCTCTTCTATTCCGGCGGCGGCGGCTCGGTCAGGGGTGTGGACTATCAGGAAGCGGGACAACTGGACGCGGACGGCGATCCCATCGGCGGCCGGTCGGTGGCGGAGGTTTCGTTCGAGGCACGGCTGAAGGTGACGGAGACCATCGGCGTCGTGCCCTTCATCGACGGCGGCAGCACATTTCCCGACAATATTCCGACCTTCAGCCATTTCTACTGGGGCGCCGGGCTGGGCTTCCGGTATCACACGCCGGTGGGGCCAGTGCGGCTCGATCTGGCGGTGCCGCTCAATCCCCAGCCTGCATACAGGGGCTTTCAGTTCTATATCAGTTTGGGACAGGCTTTCTGATGACCCGTTCAACCCGAATCGCAGTCTGGATACTGGGGGGGATCGCGGGGCTCCTTGTGCTCCTCCTTGCCATCGCTATTGCCGCGCGCCTTTACGTGACGACGGACGCAGGCCGCCGGTGGCTGGTGTCCCAGATCGAAAAGGCGGCCAGCAGTCCGGAGCAGAGCCTGGAGATCGGCGCTCTGAACGGCGACCCGTTCTCGGCCTTCCAACTCGCCGATGTCAGGCTGGGGGACGCTGATGGCCAGTGGCTCGACGTGCGCTCGGTGGACGCCGAATGGTCCCCCTGGTCGCTGATCGGCCGCAAGCTGAAGGTGGAGAAGCTGCTGGTGGACGGCGTCAGCCTCTCCCGTCTCCCGGCGGGCGGCGAGGAGGAAGAAGAGCCCAAACCCTCCACCTTGCCGGAATTGCCGGTGGATATCGTCGTTGACCGGTTCGAGTTCCGGGACGTGGCGGTGGCCGAAGCGGCGGTGGGCATGGATGCCGTCCTGGGGGCGGAGGGGAATGTCAGCCTGGTCAGGGGGGAAGGCTACAGCCTGCGTTTTTCCGGCCGCCGCACCGACCGGGAGGACGGCACGCTGGATGCCACCGTCCGCTTTTTGCCGGACGAGGATGTTCTGGAGGCCGATGTCTCGATGGATGCGCCGGCCAACGGGTTTGTCACCAATCTCCTGAAGGTGCCGGGGCGGCCCGCCCTGTCGCTGGCGGTGACCGGGGAGGGGCCGCTCTCCGCCTGGAACGGCCAGGTGTCCTTCCGGGCGGGAGACCGGAGCGTGGTGGACCTGCAGGTCGCGGCCTCCCGCACCGAGCGCACGGACCTGGAGATCATGGGGCAGATCGACCCGCGTCCCTTTGCCAGCGTGCCGATGCTCGATGCGGCGTTCGATGTTTCCGGCCGGCTGCATTTCCAGGGAGAGAGCGTGGAGATCGAATCCCTGGCGCTGGACAGTGCGCCGTCCTCGTTCCGGCTGTTCGGCACGGTGGATGCCGGGCGCTCGGCCATGGACCTCATCTTCCAGGTGCGCCCGCAGGACCTGGAGCGCCTCAACCAGCTCGTCGCCCCGGCCAGCCTGGGAGAGACGGCGGTGGACGGCCGGCTCTCCGGGCCTTTTGATAATCCCAACCTTTCACTGAACATCCTGAGCGACGGCGTGGAAATGTCGGGCGCCGGGGCCAGCGGTCTCTTCCTGACGATCATGGCCCATCAGGAGGATGGGGATTTCGTCATCTCGGGCACGGGCGGCATGAACGCCCTGCATTATGAGGATACGGCGATCAGCGGCATGCCGGCGCTGTTGCTGGATGCGCGCCTGCCGGCCGATTTCTCTGGCGTCGAGCTAGAGCGGGCGGAACTGCG
>Ga0164243_10001398_pt1 | contig 41022 bp, 34 predicted proteins | sample OricompcompostOP_FD_108781 | JGI IMG/M metagenome (GOLD analysis project Ga0164243, IMG submission 108781) | Organic Plus compost microbial communities from Emeryville, California, USA - Original compost - Organic plus compost (OP) | ecosystem: Engineered > Solid waste > Mixed feedstock >... | reverse complement strand
CGCGGCGTGAACGCTCAGTACAACGCCGTCAGGTAGCCGGCGATCTCCTCGTCCAGGGCCTCCGCGAGTTGCTGGGCGGAGATGGGGAAGCCGATCCGGTCGTCGTCGTCGCCGGGCTCGTCGGCGGTGTCGTGGTAGATCGTGTCGTCGGGTGCCGCCGGGAGGGGCTGTTCCGCGACGGCGGCCTCGGTGGCGGCGAACATCGCGCGCAGGTGGCCGCCCTCCAGCGCGGTGATGGCCGGGCCGCAAGGGCCCCGTGGCCGTGTGGCGGTACCCAGCGGACCGGTCAGCCGACGAGGCGGCGTTCCCAGGCCCAGGCGGCGATCTCGACCCGGTTGCGGGCGTCGAGCTTCGTCTGGATGCTCGCCAGGTGGGTCTTGACCGTGCCGACGGCGATGTAGAGGCGCGCGGCGATCTCGGCGTTGGTCAGGCCCCGGGCGACCAGCTTGACCACGTCCAGCTCCCGCGGGGACAGGCCCGCGTCGTCGTGGGTCGCGGCTGGCGGGGCGAGGTGCCGCAGCAAGCGTACGGTGATCGACGGGCTGATCAGCGCGTCGCCGGAGACCGCGGCGCGGACCGCTTCCACCAGCAGGGCCGGGCCGGAGTCCTTGAGCAGGAAGCCGCAGGCGCCGTTGCGCAGCGCCGTGTGCACGTACTCGTCGAGGTCGAAGGTGGTCACGACGACCACCCGCAGCGGGTCGGCGACGTCCGGGCCCGCGAGCAGCCGCAGGGCCTCCAGGCCGTCGAGGCGGGGCATCCGGATGTCGAGCAGGGCCACGTCGGGACGCAGGCGCCGGCCCAGCTCCACGGCGGTGACGCCGTCGGCCGCCTCGCCGACGACCTCCATGTCCGGCTGGGCACCGATGATCATGCCGAAGCCGGTGCGGACCATCGCCTGGTCGTCCGCGATCAACACCCGGATCACCAGGCGGCCTCCCGGTTCAGCGGCAGGGCCGCGTCGACCGTCCAGCCGCGCTCGATGCCGGGGCCGGCGGAGATCGTCCCGCCGACCGCGCGGACCCGCTCCGCCAGGCCGGCCAGGCCGTAGCCGTGCCCGCGCGCCGGCGTGGCGCGGGGGCCGGCGCCGTCGTCGGTCACCCGGACCAGGAGCCAGTCCGCGGTACGCCGGACCAGCACGTCCACGGTGCGGGCGTCCGGCGCGTGCTGGCGCGCGTTGGTCAGCGCCTCCATCACCACCCGGTACGCCGAGGTGGAGACCTCGACCGGCAGTCCTTCCAGCTCGCCATCGACGTGCAGCCGGGCCCGGGTGGCGGCGGCGCTGTTGAAGCCCGCCACCAGCGGCCGCAGGTCGGCGGCGCCGGTGACCGGGGACAGCGGCGCGGCGGGGTCGGCGGCCGGGTCGCGCAGCACGCCGACCATCCGCCGCATCGAGGCCATCGTCTCGGCGCCGGCCCGCTCGATCTGCTCCAGCGCCACCAGCACCCCGCGCGGATCCTGCTCGGCGACGTAGCGGGCCCCCTGTGCCTGGACGACGATCCCGGTGACGTGGTGGGCGATGAAGTCGTGGAGGTCCCGCGCGAACTCGGCGCGCTGTTCGGCGCGCACGGCGGCCAACGCACGCTCCCGCCCGGCCGCGAGCAGTCGCAGGTAGACCCCGGCCGCGGCGGCGCCGGCCGCGCCGAGCGCCTGGATCAGCCCGATGATGACCAGCGCCTCCTCGGCGCCGATCCGCAGCGGCATGGCGGCGATCGCGAGGCCGGTGGCGGCGACCGCCGCCGACGCCCAGCGGGCCGCGCCGCGGCGCGCCACCACGAAGATCACACCGAGCAGCCCGAGGGACTCGGCGAGGCCCCAGCTGTTGCCGAACACCCGTCCCGGCTCGACGAAGCGCATCACCAGCGTCACGGTCAGCGACGCCGCGGCGAGCAACAGGGCCGCCTGCGGCAGCCGGCGGGAGTCCTGCCGGTGGAGGGGCAGGCAGATCAGGGCGGCGGCCACCGCCAACCCGACCCGCGCGGCGAACAGCACCAGCGCGGTCGGCCCCATCCCCCAGACCAGGCCGATGCGCAGGTCGAAGAGGCCGACCAGCGCCATCGCCACCAGCCCGACGGCCTGGGCCAGCCGCACCGAGAAGCGCCGCAATCCCTCGCTCAACATCGTGACCCAGCGTAGCCAGGTGGCCCGGCGGGCCAGATCGGCCGAAAGACAGATCCCGCCCGCGGCGATCCTGGCCGCCGGCCGATGCGCCGGCGGCCGGGCCCGGGCGACGCTTCCGGCTGTCAGGGAACGCGCCCTTCGCCGGAGGATCCATGAGAACGTACGAACGCCCGGAGCCGAACCTCGCCGCCGTCGCCGCGGTCGACCTCGTCAAGGTGTACGGCTCCGGCGAGACCGCGGTACGCGCGCTGGACGGGGTGACGGTCGCCTTCGAGCGGGCCCGGTTCACGGCCATCATGGGGTCGTCCGGGTCGGGCAAATCCACGCTGATGCACTGCCTGGCCGGCCTCGACACCGCCACCTCCGGCCGGGTGCTGCTCGGCGGCACGGACCTCACCCGGCAGTCCGACCGGGTGCTCACCCGGGTCCGGCGCGAGCGGATCGGCTTCGTGTTCCAGGCCTTCAACCTGCTGCCGCAGCTCACCGCCGAGCAGAACATCACGCTGCCCCTCGACCTGTCCGGGCGGCGGCCCGATCGGGACCTCTTCGCGCATGTCGTCGAGGTGCTCGGGCTCGGCGAGCGGCTCGGCCACCGGCCCAGCGAACTCTCCGGCGGCCAGCAGCAGCGGGTGGCGCTCGCCCGGGCCCTGGTCGCCCGGCCCGAGGTGGTCTTCGCCGACGAGCCGACCGGCAACCTCGACTCCCGCGCCGGAGCGGAGGTCCTGGCGCTCCTGCGCGACTCCGTGCGCGACCTCGGCCAGACCGTCGTGATGGTCACCCACGACCCGGTGGCCGCCGGGTACGCCGACCGCGCGGTGCTGCTCGCCGACGGCCGGATCGCCGGGGACGTCGACGCACCGGACCCGGCCTCGGTCACCGAGGCGCTGCGCGTGCCGGCGGTGGGCCGATGAGGGCGCCGGTGCTGCGTACCCAGGTGGCCGCGGCCGCCCGCCGCCCGAGCCGGCTGCTCCTGACCGGGCTGGCGATCCTCGTGGCGGCCTTCGTGGTCTACGCCACGGTGCTGGCGCGGGAGATCACCCAGCGGACCGCGTACGACAACCTCACCACGATCCCGGCCGCGGCCGACCTCGTGGTCGGGGGTTCCGACCAGCCCGGGACGAGCGGCGCCGTGCTCGCCCGGATCCGCGCCGTGCCCGGCGTCGCCGAGGCGGCGGGCCGGGGCGGCACCGAGGTCACCGTCGGCGGCGCGTACCTGAGCCTGTGGCGGGACCCGGGCAGCGGACCGCTCGCCACGACCCGGCTGGTCGAGGGCAGCTATCCCGACGGGCCCGGCGAGGTGGCGGTCACCCGGCGCACCGCCGAGCGGATGGGGCTCGCCGCCGGCAACACCACCGGCGCCGCCGTCGCCACGGGGGAGCGGGCACCGGTTTCGGTCACGCTCACGGTCACCGGTGTGGTCGAGGCGGGCACCGACGCCGGCCAGGACGCGTACGCCCCGGAGGCCACCGTGGCGGCGCTCGGCGGCCCCGACGAGGTGGACCGCGTCGACCTGCGGCTGGCCCCCGGCGCCGACGCCGACGACGTGCGCGGCCGGATCGCGACGGTGCTCGCCGCCGCCGGTCCGGACCGCCCCACGGTCTCCACCGGTGCCGAGGCACGCGACCGGGAGGCCCGCGCGGCGATCGAACACCTCGACAGCCTGTTCGCGGTGGTCTTCATGTTCGTGGGCGTCGCGGTCGCCGCGGCGGCGCTGGTCGCCACCTCCACCTTCCGGATCGTCTTCGCGTCGCGGATGCGGCAGCTGGCGCTGCTGCGCGCGATCGGCGCCGGCCGCGGCGGCCTGGTCCGGGCCCTCGCCGCGGAGGGTGCCGTCACCGGCCTGGCGGCCGGCGTGGTCGGCGTGGCCGCCGCGCTCGCGGCCGGGCACGGCCTCCCGCCGCTGCTGCGGGCGGCCGGGCCGGCGGTGTCGTCGCCGGGGACCCCGCTGGGCACCGCGGTCGCGGTCGTGCTCGGCGCGGTCCTGCTCACCGTCGTCGCGGTGCTGGCGCCGGCGGTCTCCGCCGCCCGCGTCTCCCCGCTGGAGGCGCTGCGCGCGGCGAGCACCACGGCCGGCCGGCGCGACGTCGGCGCCGCCCGGCTCGTGGTCGGGCTGGTCCTGGCCGCCGCGGCGGCGCTGACCGCGTACCTGGTCGTCACCCAGCTGCCGGAGCCCGGCGGGCAGGAGAGCTACCCGGTGGAGTCGGTGCTGCTGCAGCTGGTCGGCTCCGGCGCGCTGGCCTTCTTCGCGCTGGTGGCCCTCGGGCCGCTGCTGGTCCGGCCGGTGCTGGCGGCGGTCGGCTGGCCGGTGCGCCAGTTCGGCCCGGTGGCGCGGCTGGCGGTCGGCGGCATCGGCGGCGCGCCGCGCCGGGCGGCGGCGGTCTCCGTCGTGGTCGCGCTCGGCGTCACCCTGATCGCCGGGGTCCTGGTCGGCGGCGACGCGCTGCGGGTGGTCAGCGACCGGGAGCTGGCGCTGCGCGCGCCGGCGGACCTCGAAGCGGCGGCCGGCGCCGACGCCGCGCTGCCCGCCGGCGTCGTCGAGCGGGCCCGGTCCCGCCCCGAGCTGGTCCGGGTCACGCCGTACCGCCGGGTGGCGGAGGGGCTGACCCTGGCTCCTCCTGGCACGGCGCCGGCCGGCGCCGGCGGGTCCGGTGTGTCGGCCACCGACCTGGACCCGCGCGCGCTGCCGGCGATGGACAAGCTCGACGTGGCGGACGGTTCGCTCGCCGCCCTCGGGCCCGGCCGGGTGGTGCTCGCCGCGTCGGTCGCGCGGGACACCGGGCTCGCCGTCGACGAATCGGTGACGCTGCGGTACGCCGGGCGGGCGGCCGAGGTGCGGGTGGCCGCCGTCCTGCCCGACTGGGCCCCCCTGGCGACCGGGATGCTCGCCGACCGGCGTGACCTGGACCGGCTCGGCGTGCCGGCGGCGTACTCGGGCCTGCTGGCCGACGCGGCCGGGCCAGGAGAGGAGGGCCGCACGGCGGCGGTGCGCGCGCTGCGGCAGGCGGTCGACGGCGTCGACGGCGTGGGCCTGGCGGTACACGCCGACGAGCGCGACGAGGCGAACAGCCTGCTCGACGCCCTGATCGGGATCGCGGTCGGGCTGGTCGGCCTCACCTCGGTCATCGCGGTGGTCGGCGTCGGCTCCACCACCGCGCTGTCGGTGGTCGAGCGGGTACGCGAGTCCGGGACGCTGCGGGCCATCGGCCTCTCCCGGGCCGGACTGCGCGCGATGCTCACCACCGAGTCGGCCCTGTACGGCCTGATCGGCGCCACGCTGGGCCTGCTGCTCGGCGTCCCGTACGCGTGGCTCGCCGTCAAGGCCCTGGGCCTCGCCGCCCCGCTGACCCTGCCGCTGCTTCCGCTCGCGGGTCTGTTCGCGGCCCTGGTCGCGCTGACCGCCCTGGCGGGTGTCCTGCCGGCCCGCCGCGCGGCCCGGGTGAGCCCGGTCTCCGCCCTCGCCACCGACGGCTGACCCGCCGCCGGGACCGCGCGCCGTCACCTCTCCGGTCCGGCGGCGCCGCCGCTCGGGGAGGTGACGGCAGCGCGACCACTCCGGACGCGGGCCGGCCGGCTTTCGTCAGCGCGAAAGGAAGGGCCCCTTGTTAACGCCCAGGCGTTAGGAAGGGGCCCTTCCTTTGCTTGAAGACGCTCTTCGGGATGTAGCCCGTGACCACCTGCGTACGGTCGACGACCTCCGCGTTGTGGTAGTTGACCGCGATCGAGGCGAACGAGTACGCCTTCGGCACGGTCAGGCCCTGGGTGGTGACGAGGAAGTCCACGGTCTTCTCGACCGCGATCCGCATGGCCCGGTCGAGATCCCAGTGGATGCCCATCATGATCCAGTGGTCGTCGGTCTCGGCCCAGGGCAGCTCGGTCGCCACCTTCTTGATCAGGGTGATCCGGAACGTCCCGGCGAGCGAGTGTTCGACGGCGGTGCCGCTGACCTCGCCGTCGCCCTGGCAGCTGTGCGGGTCGCCGACGAAGATCTGCGCGCCGGGCTGGAAGACCGGCAGGTAGAGCGTCGTGCCGACGTTGAGGTCGCGGACGTCCATGTTGCCGCCGAACTTGCCGGGCGGCGTCGAACTCTGCACGCCGGTGGCCGGCGGCGGGGCGTCCTCGGTGTTGCCGACGAACTCGCCGGTCGGCGGCGCCACCGCGATGATGCCCATGAACTTGTGGGTCGGGATGACGATGCCGTCGGCGAAGAAGACGACCTCCTGGCCCCGGTGCATGCCCGTGCGGTAGAGGTGCGTGCGGACGTCGGGCCAGACGCCGGCCGGCATGCCGGGCGGGATCTCGGCCGGGATGTCGAGGCCCGCGTCGCCCTCCCGCCACCCGGGGTAGAAGGTGGCCATGACCCCGCCGGTCGGCGCGGTGTTGTTGAAGCCGTACGGCACCCGGGTGTCGATGTCGAGGATGTCGATCGCGACGGTGTCCCCGGGCTCGGCTCCCTTGACGTAGATCGGCCCGGTCAGCACGTGCCCGCCGTACTGCCGGCCCGTGGCCTGCCGCTCGGGCAGCGTCCGCCAGAACGCCAGCCCGTCGGCGAGGATCTCGTCGGGCCGCACCCCGAAGGCGCCGAAGTAGTCGCGCGGGTGGACGGCCGGGTTGGTGAAGCCCTGGTGGGAGAGGGTGTCGACGCGCACGGTCTGGCCGGACCGCATCGTGAGTCCGGGCTTCACGCCGATCGGGAACCCACCCCAGTGCAGGTTGTCCGGAGTGGACCTCAGGTGGAGATCCCATTTCGCGCGCTTCGGCCCACCCAGGGCGGGACCGGCGGGGCCGGCCACACCCGCGACCGTCGCGGCCAGACCGGCGGCCAGCAGACTTCGCCGGCTCGCCGTACTCCAGTGATTGGTGATCATGCGCAACAGTGACCGGGCAGTGTTTCGCCCGCGTGACCGGCGCGCAAATCCCGGACGCGCCGAGATGAGACCGCTACGGGCACGGAGCACGATGCCGCACGACGTCGTCGAGCCGGCGGCGACCCGGGTCAGTCGCGGTGCGTGCCGAGCCGGTGTTCGATCCGGTCGAGGCGGTCGACGACGTCGTGGAGCATCGTGCGCAGCCACGCCGCGTCGGTGTCGCGGTCGAGGCGCAGGCGGCCGAAGCTGACCCCGTAGTAGAGCGCCGACAGGACCGCCGGTGTGGCTACCTCGGCCACGCCGGCCGCGCGCAGCACCTCGCCGGCCGTGCCGGTGTCCCGCAGCAGGCCCAGCAGCAGGTGGCTCCCGGTGGTCGCCGCGGAGCCGTGCGCGGCCGCCTGCGCGGCGGCCACCGCGAGCGCCGCGTGCGCGCCGGCCGACAGGGACGGCGCCGCGCGGCGCGGGTCTTGGCCACCCTGCCGCTGCCGGGGTCGGCCGCGCGGGGCCGGCCGGCGGCCGACCGCGGCGTCGATGCCGCTCTGGATCGCGGCGGCCGGGACGCCCAGCAGCTCGACGGTGTTCAGCACGAGGCTCTCGCCCTCGTCCAGGAACGCCTGGAGCAGGTCGACGGTCTCGACCGTCGCGGAACCGCGCGCCGCGGCCGCGTCGTAGGACTGGCGCAGGATCGCGGCGACGTGGTGGTTGGGCGGCGGAGTCAGCTGGAGGGGCTCGGGGAGCGCCAGGGCGGCGGTTGACTCCACGGCCGCGCCGCCGGCCTCCAGGGCCTGCGTGAGCGCGGCCTGGCAGATCCGCGAGACCGGCAGCCGCGCTTCGCGCACGCGGTCGGCCAAGGCGTCGGGCAGGTACACATTCACCTTCGGCACGTACGGATCCTGCCAGGTCGCCCCGCGGGCCGGCGCGGCGGTCCGGGTCACACCCCGACCCGGTTGATAGTCCCCAATTCCTAGGGGCATAATGGGGTTATGCCAACGCTGCTGACCGCCCGCCGCGCGGTCGACTACGGCCGCCTGGCGAGCGCGCTCTGTCGTAGCCGCTGACCCCTCCGCGTTGTCTCCTTCCGTCCATCGTGGACGTTCTTTCGGCGTGCCCGCGCACGCCCGTCACCGACACCTCACACGACAAGGCTGCGCTGCCATGACCGACCACCCCTCCGGCCGCGCGTTCGGCGCCGACGAGCTGGACGCCGCCCGTACCGGCCTCACCACCGCGATCAACCGGGTCTTCGCCGCGTCGGCGATGTCCGCCAGCGGGCACGGCAACATCAGCGTGCGGCTGCCCGGGCACGACGACCTGCTCGCCGTCAACGCCGGCGAACTCCTGCGGCCCTGGCCCGCCGGCGACCTGCGCGTCGGCGTGCCGGCGCTGCGGACCGTCAACGACGACGTCGTGGTCGTGGACCTCGACGGCGAGGTCCACGCGGGCACACCGAGCCCGTCGGTGGCCGCGATCCTGAAAATGCACATCGGCGTCTACCGGGCCCGTCCGGACGTCGCCGCGGTGATCCACACCCACTCGCCGGCGGCCACCAGCTACGCGCTCGCGTCGGTCAGCCTGCCGAACACCTACGAGGCGCTGCTGGTGCACGGCCAGGCCACCGACATCCCGGTGGCGCCGTGGGCCCCGCGCGGCACCGCGGAGGCCGTCCGCGCCATCGCCGAGACCTACGAGGCCCATCCCGAGACGTACGGGATCCTGCTCGGCAACCACGGGCTCCTGGTCGCCGGCGACACGGCCGAGCACGCCGCCGGCCTGGTCGTGGCGATCGAGGAGGCCGCCGTCGCCAGCCTCGGCGCGCGGGCCCTCGGCGGAGCGGTGCCCTTCCCGGCCCGCGTACGCGACCTCGACCTGCGCCTCTTCTGAACAAACCCCTCGCGAGAATCGAGATATCCCGTGTCGTTCACCACCCGCACACCCCGCCTCCTCGCCGCGGTGGCCACGGCCGCCCTCCTCTCGGGCGGTGTGGCCGCCTGCGGTGGCGAGGAGGCGCCGGCGGCCGCCGCCGGCCTCACCACGGTCCGGCTCGCCTCGGCGCCGCTGGGCCACCTCGCGCCGATCTACATCGCGCGGGACAACGGCATCTTCGCCAAGCACGGCCTCGAGGTCGAGGTCGACACCGAGACCTCGGACCTGACGTCGGTGCCGTCCGTGCTCGCCCGGAAGGTGGACTTCGCCACCGGCGACCTCACCACGCTGATCGTCGCCCGTTCCAAGGGCCTCGACGTCAAGGCCGTCGTCCCGGCGTCGGCGTCGACGGGCAAGCCGGGCGAGGACTACGGCGCGCTCGTCGTCGCCGGCGACTCCGGCATCACCAGCCCGAAGCAGTTGGCGGGCAGGACGGTCGCCGTCAACATCCTCACCAACATCGCGGCCGCCGCGGCCCGGGAGGCGATCCGGGTCGACGGCGGCGACGCGGAGTCCGTACGCCTGGTCGAGATCCCGTTCCCCCAGGTGCCGGCCGCGATCAGCGAGAAGCGCGTCGACGGAGCCTGGGTGGTCGAGCCCTTCCTGTCGGCGGCCAAGGCGCAGGGTGCGGTGCCGATCGGCTGGGGCTTCACCGACCTCGCCGAGGACCTCACCGTCTCGGCCTGGTACACCTCCGGCGACTACGCCGGCACGAACCCGGAGACCGTGGCCGCGTTCCGGGCCGCCGTCCGGGAGGCGTTCGCCTACGCGCGGGACCACGAGGACGAGGTCCGGGCCCGCATCCCCACGTTCACCAGCATCACGCCCGAGGTGGCCGGCACGATGACCATCACCGGCTGGCGCGACGAGGTCAGCCGCCAGGCCGCCGAGAAGCTCGTCGGGTACGCGCGGCGGGACGGCCTCATCACGCAGGCGCCGAACCTCGACGAGCTGATACTGCCGTGAGCGCCGACAGCCGGTGGCTCGGCGGGGTGGGCCTGGTGGTGGCGGCCGCCGGGTACGAGGTCGTGGCGCGGGCGTTCTTCGCCCCCGAGCACGTGCCACCGCTGAGCGCGGTCGTGCCCGAAGCCGCCCGCCTGCTCACCGAGGAGCGGTTCTGGGTGGCCACGGGCCGCACCCTGCTGGCCGCGGTCGCCGGCGCCGCGATCGCGGTGGTCGCGGGCATCGTCGCCGGCTTCGCCATCGGCGCGGTGCCGCCGCTGCTGCGGGTCATGTCCTCCACACTGGACTTCCTGCGGCCGGTGCCGTCGATCGTCCTGATCCCCGTCCTCGTCCTGGTCCTCGACGTCGCGCAGATCACCGTCCTGCTCGTCGCCGTCTCCTGCTTCTGGATCGTGCTGTTCCAGGTCCTCTACGGGCTGCGCGACGTCGACCAGGTGGCCGTGGACACGGCCCGCGGCTTCCGGCTCGGCCGGCTGGCCCGCGCCGTCCACGTCACCTGGCCGACCGTCCTGCCCTACCTCGGCACGGCGCTGCGGCTGATCGTCTCCGTGGCGCTCGCGCTCGCGCTCACCGGCGGGCTGGTGATGGGAGCGGCGGGGCTCGGCGAGCTGATCTGGAGCAGCCAGGAATCGGGCGAGTTCACCGGCATGTACGCGCTGGTCCTGCTGACCGGCGGGATCGGCGTCGCGCTCGACCTCGGTGCGCGGCTCGCCGAACGGCGGCTGCTGCACTGGCACGTCGGGACCCGGCGGGAGCTGGCCCGGTGACCGGCGTCCGCGGGCTGCGGGCGGCCGCCGCCGGTGCCGGCCTCGCGCTGGGGCTGCCGGCGTTGCTGCTCACCCTCTGGTGGGTCGCCAGCGCCGGCAGCACCAGCATCTTCCTGCCGCCGTTGCGGGAGATCGCCGCCGCGTTCGACGACGTGTGGCTCTCCGACGCCTTCCGCCGCGACGTCGTGCCGAGCCTGTGGCGGCTCGGCGCCGGCTACGCGACCGCGGTGGTCGTCGGGGTCGCGGCCGGGTACGTCATCGGCCGGTGGGCCGCCGTGCGCGCGCTGACCAGCCCGGTCCTCGCGTACTTCCGGGTCCTGCCGGCGCCGGTGATGATCCCGGTGCTGCTCGTCGCGGTCGGGATCGGCGACGCCACCAAGCTCGTCGTCATCGCGCTCGGCGCGCTCTGGCCGGTCCTGCTCAACACCGCCGACGGCGTCCGGAGCGTCGACGACGTGCAGCTGGAGACCGCGGCGGCGTACCGCCTGCCGGCGTGGACCCGGCACCGGCTGGTGCTGCGCGCGGCCTCGCCGCGGGTCTTCGCCGGGGCCCGGCAGGCCCTCGGTATCTCGATCATCCTCATGGTGGTCAGCGAGATGCTCATGAGCACCGACGGGCTGGGGTTCCGGGTGACCCAGTTCCAGCGCAGCTTCGCGATCCCCGAGATGTGGAGCGGCGTGCTGCTCGTCGGGGCCCTCGGCTTCGCCCTGGCGAAGCTCTTCGAGCTCGCCGAGCGGCGCGCGCTGCGCTGGCACCGGGGAGCCACCGGACGGCAGGAGGAAGCATGGTGACATCCGACGACGTCCTGCTCCGGGTGGCCGGGGTGGGGAAGTCCTACCGGGCCCGCGAGCGCACCGTGGACGCGCTGCGCCGCATCGACCTCTCGGTGCGCGACGGCGAGTTCGTCGCCGTCGTCGGGGCCTCGGGGTGCGGCAAGACCACCCTGCTCAAGATCGTGGCCGGCCTGCTGCCGGCCACGACCGGCGAGGTGGTCCTCGGCGGGCGGCGCGTCACCGAGCCGCCCGCCGAACTCGGCATCGTCTTCCAGGAGTACGGCCGCAGCCTGTTCGCCTGGAAGACCGTGCGCCAGAACGTGGAGCTGCCGCTGCGCCACCGGAGCCTCGGCCGCGCCGAACGCCGGGCCCTGGTCGCCGAGGCGCTCGACGCGGTGGGGCTCGGCCAGGCCGCCGACGCGTACCCCTGGCAGCTGTCCGGCGGCATGCAGCAGCGTGTGGCCATCGCGCGCGCGATCGCGTACCGGCCGCGGCTGCTGCTGATGGACGAGCCGTTCTCCGCGGTCGACGCGCAGACCCGCGGCGACCTCGAAGACCTGCTGGCCCGGCTCTGGCGGCGGTACGCCATGACCGTCCTGTTCGTCACCCACGACATCGACGAGGCCGTGTACCTCAGCCAGCGCGTCGTCGTGCTCGGCACCGGCGCGGCCGGGCTGGTCGACGAGATCCCGGTCGACCTGCCGGCCGAGCGCGACCAGCTCACCACCCGGTCCTCACCCCGCTTCGGCGAGCTGCGCGCGCGGGTCTACGCGCGCGTCCGCCACACACCCCAGCCCCTGGAGAGCGTGACACCATGAGCACACCGAACCCCGACACCGCGCCGCGCTGGGTGGACACCGGCGGCGGCGACGGTCCACTGTGGTCGTTCCAGGTCGGCGACGTCGAGGTCTTCCCGATCCGCGAGGTCGACTACTTCCCGCTGCCGACCGACTTCTTCCCGCAGCTGGAGACCGAGCCGTGGACGGAGGGTGCCTTCTACACGCGGCCACCGTTCACCCACGACGGCCGCATCCTGCTCAACCAGGAGGCGCACCTGCTCCGGACGAAGGACCGGCTCGTGCTCGTCGACGCCGGCGGCGGCAACGGCAAGCCGCGCAACGGCGGTGTCTTCGACCGGGCCGACCGCCCGTTCCTCGAACAGTTCGCCCGCGCCGGCGTCGACCTCGCCGACGTCGACACCGTCGTCTTCACCCACCTGCACGTCGACCACGTCGGGTTCGCCACCAGCGCCGACGGCGCCGGCGGATGGAAGCCCACCTTCCCCAACGCGCGCTACCTCGTGGTCCGCGAGGAGTTCGACTGGTGGACGAGCGCCGCCGGTGCGCGGGCACTGGAGCGGACCGGCGACTACATCGCGGACAGCATCCTGCCGCTGCGCGACGCCGGCGTGCTCGACCTGGTGCCGGCCGACCACGTGGTCAGCCCGGAGATCCACCTGGTGCCCGCCTTCGGCCACACGCCGGGCAACGTCTACCTCGTGGTCGAGTCGGCCGGCAAGCGAGCCCTCTTCGCCGGCGACATGCTCCACCACGGCGTCCAGCTCGAACGTCCGGAGTGGAGCATCCGGTACTGCGTGCTGCCGGGCGACTCGGCCGACCAGCGCCGCCGGTTGCTCGAACGCGCCGCCGCGTCCGGCGACCTGCTGGTGCCGGCCCACTTCCCGTTCCCGGCGGCCGGCTACGTGCGCGCGGCCGAGCGCGGGTTCACGTACGAGTTCATCGAGGTGTGATGGGGCCGCTCTTCATCGCCGACTTCCACACCCACTACGCGGATCCGGCGTACCCGGCCCTGCCACCCCGCAACACCGCGCGGTCCCTCGCGGACCGGTGGGACGCCCTCGCCCGCCGGATCGCCGACCTCGACGGCCTGCTCGCGGAGTCCGGCCGGCACGGCGTCGACCTGCGGGTGCTCAGCGCGCCACCGGCGCTGGTCACCCCGCACGGGGAACGGACCCGCCCCGGCGACCTGCGGCGGCTCAACGACCACCTCGCCGGCGCGGTGGCGGCGGCGCCGGCGCGGCTCGCGGGCCTCGCCACGGTCGACGCGTTCGGCGGTGAGGCCGCGGCCGAGGAGGCGGTCCGGGCGGTCCGCGACCTGGGCCTGTCCGGCCTGGTCGTCGACTGCGCCACCGAGGGCCGGCTGCTCAGCGACGCGGCCGCCCGGCCGACCCTGCGGGCCGCCGCCGAGCTGGGGGTCCCGGTCTTCGCGCATCCGGTGAGCCCGGACCTGCTGACGGCGGCGTTCGCGGGCCTGGACCGGTTCGGCACGTCGCTGGCCCGCGGCACGGTCAACGCCGCCGCGCTGCTGTCGCTGCTCGCCGACGGCGTCCTCGCGGAGCTGCCCGGCCTGCACGTCGTCTTCCCGATGCTCGGCGTGGCGGGCCTCGCCCTGGCGGCCGCCACGGACGAGGGCGAGATCCTCACGCCCCGCGCGGCCCCGCCGTCCCGCGCACACGTGTACGTCGACACGATGGGATACGCGCCGGCCGCGATCCGCTTCGCCACCGACCTGCTCGGCGCCGACCACGTCCTGGCCGGCGGCGACTGGCCGATCGCCGCCCGCGACACGACCCGCGCACGGGTGGAGACCGCCCTCGCCGCCGCCCGCCTCGACGCGGCCGAGGCCCGACTGGTCGCCGGCGGCAACGCCCTCCGCCTCCTCCGCCGGCAGCCATCCTCCGACGGGACCGGCTTGTCCGGACGACATACGCCCGGATAAGCGGCGGCGGTCGCCGTGGGAAGGTCGGCAGGATCGGGCAAGAACCGGGTGGGATCGGCATACCGGCGCCGGTCGCCGGCTGGTTGCCTGGAGGCATGACCCGCTTGGCCGCGGTCATCCCAGACGACCACCGAAGGAGTGCACCCATGCCGCTCGACCACTACGTCACGCTCGGCCGTTCGGGACTGCGGGTCAGCCCGTTCGCGCTCGGCGCCATGACGTTCGGCGAGGACCCGCCGGGTGCCGGATCCAGCGTCGAGGAGTCCGAGAAGATCCTCGAGACCTACCTCGACCTCGGCGGGAACTTCGTGGACACCGCCAACTTCTACACCAACGGCCACTCGGAGAAGATCATCGGAGACTACTTCGCCGCCCGGCCCGGCCGGCGGGAACGGGTCGTCGTGGCGTCGAAGTTCTTCGCCAACCTCTTCCCCGGCGACCCGAACGGCGGCGGTGCGGGCCGCGGCGCCATCAGCGCGCAGCTCGACGCGACGCTGCGCCGGCTGAACACCGACTACCTCGACCTGTACTGGCTGCACAACTGGGACCGCAACACGCCGATCGACGAGACCATGCGGACCCTCGACGACCTGGTCCGCGCCGGCAAGATCCGCTACATCGGGTTCTCCAACACGCCGGCGTGGGTGACCGCGCAGGCCCACACGATGGCGCTCCTTCGGGGGTGGACACCCCTGATCGCGCTCCAGGTCGAGTATTCGCTGCTCGCCCGGGACGTCGAGAGCGAACTGGCGCCGTTCGCGCGCGACCAGAACCTGGCGCTGGTGCCCTGGAGCCCGCTGAAGAACGGTTTCCTGTCCGGCAAATACCGGCGGGACAGGCAGGTCACCGACTCGGCGCGGGCGAACCACCTGCCGGCTCCACAGGAGAGCGACTACACGGTCATCGAGGCGGTCGTCGCGATCGCCGCCGAGCTCGACACCACCGCGGCGGCCGTGTCGCTGGCCTGGCTGCGCGCACGCCCCGGCACCGTCGTACCCATCCTCGGCGCGCGCCGCATCAGCCACCTCACCGACAACCTGGCCGGCCTCGACGTGGCCCTCACCCCGGCGCACCTGGCCACGTTGGACGAGGTGTCCGCGCCGACCCAGGGCTACCCCGCGACCCAGAACGGTGCGACGCGGGCGATGCTGCAGTTCGGAGGGACGACGGTCGACGGCGAACCGTCCGCCGTGTACCCGCCGCTGCTGGCCAGCCCCGTCCGGTACTGACCACGGCGGGCCGCGACCGGGCCGGTGGGCGTGGGGACGCCGGGCGGCGCCCCCACGCCCGGGTCACGCCACGGTCGCGCGGACCTCGGCGGCGGCCGCCACCAGGTGCGCGAGGGCCGCTTCCACCTCGGCGTACCCGCGGGTCTTCAGCCCGCAGTCGGGGTTGACCCACAGGCGGTCGGCGGGCACGACCGCCAGCGCGCGCCGCAGCGCCGCCGCGATCTCGGCCTGGGACGGGACGCGCGGCGAGTGGATGTCGTACACGCCCGGCCCGATGCCGCGCCGGAAGCCGGCGGCGCGCAGGTCGTCGAGGATCTCCATCCGGGAACGCGACGCCTCGATGCTGGTCACGTCCGCGTCGAGGGCGTCGATCGCGGGCAGGACCTCGCCGAACTCCGAGTAGCACAGGTGGGTGTGGATCTGGGTGCTGTCGGCGACGCCGCTCGTCGCGAGCCGGAACGCGTCGACGGCCCAGTCCAGGTACGCCTTCTGCGCGGCCCGGCGCGGCGGCAGGAGTTCGCGCAGCGCCGGCTCGTCGACCTGGATGACGCGGATGCCGGCGGCCTCCAGGTCGCGGGCCTCGTCGCGCAGGGCGAGCGCGACCTGGTCGGCGGTGTCGGCGGGCGGCTGGTCGGTGCGCACGAACGACCACGCGAGGAGCGTGACCGGTCCGGTGAGCATGCCCTTGACCGGCCGGTTGGTCAGCGACTGCGCGTAGGTGGACCAGGCGACGGTCATCGGCGCCGGCCGCGTGACGTCGCCGTAGACGATCGGCGGCCGTACGCACCGCGAGCCGTACGACTGGACCCAGCCGTTCACGGTGACGGCGATCCCGCCGAGCCGCTCGCCGAAGTACTGCACCATGTCGTTGCGTTCGGGTTCGCCGTGCACGAGCACGTCGAGCCCGAGCCGCTCCTGCGCGGCGATCACGGCGGCGACCTCGGCGCGCACGCGTGCGGTGTAGCCGGCCTCGTCGAGCCGGCCGGCGCGCAGGTCGGCGCGGGCCCGGCGCAGCTCGCCGGTCTGCGGGAACGAGCCGATCGTGGTGGTCGGCAGCGCGGGCAGGCGGAGCCGGTCGCGCTGGGCGGCGGCCCGCTCGGCGTACGGGCCGCGGCGCCGGTGCTCGGGGCCCAGCGCGTCGAGCCGGGCCCGGACGGTGCCGTCGCGCCACGCGGCCGGCGCGGCCGGCGGCGGTGGCGGCAGCGCGGCGACGCCGTCCCGCAGGGCCCGGCCGAGCGTGACGACCTCGTCCACCTTCTGCCGGGCGAACGCCAGCCGGGCCCGCAGCTCGGGGTCGAGGTCGGGTTCGGCGGCCAGGTCCACCGGCACGTGCAGCAGCGAGCACGAGGTGGACACCGCGACGTGGTCGGCGAGCCCGGTGAGCACCGCGCCGGTGGCCGCGGCGGCGCGCAGGTCGGTCCGCCAGACGTTGTGGCCGTCGACCAGCCCGGCGACGATCGTCCGGCCCGGGATCGGCCCGCACGACGCCAGCCGGCCGAGGTTGCCGGGCCCGGCGACCAGGTCCAGGCCGATGGCCTCCACCGGGGTGGCGAGCAGCGCGGGCAGCGCGTCACCCAGCTCGCCGAAGTAGCTGGCCACGAAGATCGCCGGCCGGCGGGGGAGCCGGCCGAGCCGGGTGTACGCGGCCCGCAGCGCGTCGATCTCCTCCGGCGTGCGGTCGGCCACGTAGGCCGGCTCGTCCAGCTGCACCCAGGAGACGCCCGCGTCCGCGAGCGCGGTGAGGATGCCGGCGTAGGCGTCCACGAGGTCGCCGAGCCGGTCGAACGGCCGGAAGCCGGCCGGTGACCCGGGCTCCGGCTTGGCCATCAGCAGGAACGTCGCCGGCCCGACGAGCACCGGCCGGGTGTCCAGGCCCAGGGTGCGCGACTCCGCGTACTCGGTGCGCGGTTTGTCGGGTCGGGCGGTGAAGACCGTGCCGGGCCCGATCTCGGGGACGAGGTAGTGGTAGTTGGTGGTGAACCACTTCGTCAGCTCCATCGGCGGCTGCTCGGCGGTGCCGCGGGCCATCGCGAACGCGGTGTCCAGCTCGTCGAGGCCGAGCGCGCGGAAGCGGTCCGGGATCGCGTCGACGCAGAGCGCCGCGTCGAGCATCTGGTCGTAGAACGAGAACGTGTTCGACGGGATCGCGTCGAGTCCCGCGTCGCGCAGCGTGCGCCAGACGCCGGCACGCAGGTCGGCGGCGGTGGCTTTCAACGAGTCCTGGTCGATCCGGCCGGCCCAGTACGCCTCCAGCGCGCGCTTGAGCTCCCGGCCGGGCCCGATGCGGGGGTAGCCGAGCACGGTGCTCAGCCCGAACGGTGTGGTCACGTGGATGGTCCCTTCCCTCGAAGTGGCCGGCGGCCGGGTGGGAAGGGTGGCGAAACGCGACGGTCGTCCGCTCCGCCCGGGCCCTCCCGCGGGGCCGTCGGCGGCGCACGCGGGGCCGCGTGCGCGGTGCGGGCAGGTCTTCGGACTCGCGGGCACGACCGGGGACGTCCCGGTCTCCTACTGGCCGTCGCTTCCCGGACGCGGACGCGTCCAGTGCTCATGACGGCGGTCGTTCCCGCTCACCGCTGCGGGGCAGTCCCGGATTCGCACCGGGTTCCCTCTTGCGACGCCCCCGACAGGTCAGGGGCGAACCAGCACTGCGGCCATCGTACGACGTCAGCTCGGGCGGGGTGGCGCCACGGTGCCGGTGAGGGTGTGCGTGCACGGCAGGAGGAGCTGGCGCTCGTAGTCGCCCGCCGGGTCGGTCAGCAGCGCGGTGAGCATGCGGACCGCGCGGCGGCCCATCGCGTTGCGGGGGATGTGCATGGCGGCCCACTGGTGGTCGCCGACCTCGCCGCCGGGGTCGTCCACGAGCAGGACCACCGAGATGTCGGCCGGGATCCGCAGGCCGCGCAGGTTGGTGATCGCGTGGAGCACGCGCAGCAGGCTCACCGACTCGACCAGGATCGCGGTGGCGCCGGCGGCGACGGCGTCGTCGAGCCACTGCGCCGACAGCTCGTCCGGGTTGGTGTACGCCGGCGCGGGCACCGGGAGCCCGAACCGGTCGAGCGCGGCGGCGAAGCCCTCCCAGCGGTCGACCTGCGGTTCGTACCGGACAGCCTCGCCGAGGTAGGCGAAGCGCCGGTGACCGAGGGCGACGAGGTCGTCGACGATCCGCCCGGTGGTGGCACGGTAGTCGCCGCCGACGTAACAGATCTCCACGCCGGGCACCTCGCGGTGTCCGATATAGACGAACGGGTGGCCGTCGGTGTGCAGGCGCGCCAGGTCGTCGCGGTTGGCGCGGTGGCCGAGGATCAGGCTGCCCGCGGCCTGACCGAGCGCGTTGACGCCGCCGCGGTAGATCCGGCGCACGCCACCCTCGTCGTGGGCGGCGGTGAACAGCACCAGGTTGCACCCCTCGACGCCGGCCTGCTCCTCGATGCCCTGGAGGAACTCGAAGTAGTAGTCGCCGGTGCTGGTGGGGAAGATCGGCTCGAACGTGTGGACGCCGAGCAGCAGCGGCGCGTGCCTGCGCTGCAGCGCGGTGCGCTGCTGCCGGCTGGTGGTGTAGCGCAGGCGGCGGGCCGTGGTGAGCACGCGGCGCTGCGTCTCCGGCGAGATCCGGCTCAGGTCGCCGGCGCCGCGCAGCACCTGTGACACGGTCGACTGGGAGACACCGGCCTCGCGCGCGATGTCGGCCTGCCGCGAGCCGCGTTTGGTCACGACCGTCCTCCTTCCCGCGGTGGCCACCGCAGGATGGCACCGGTCCGCACGAGATCCTTCCGGAGGGTCTCATAGTCGACATCGGACACCGCGACCCGCGTCCCCACCGCCTGCGCCGCCGCGCACCCGGCCGCCTCGCCGATCATCATGAACACCGGTTCCATGCGGACGGACGCGAACGCCACGTGCGAGGCGGAGACGGCGGAGGCGACGAGCAGGTTGGCGCACTCGCCCGCCCGCGGCACGATCGCCCGGTACGGGATGCCGAACGGCGCCGCCACCGGATGCTGCACGTTGCCCTCGTTGCGGGGCACCCCGTCGACCAGCACGCGCTTGGCGTTGTGCGAGTCCATCACGTAGGACGCGAGCGCGATCGGGTCCGCGACCGGGGACCGCCCGGCCGCGTCGTGCTGGGTGACGACGTAGTCCGCGACCATCCGCCGCGCCCCGCGGACGTAGAGCTGGTGCGGCCAGTGCCCGGTGGCCGCGAACTCGGCGGGGGAGAGGCCGTACTCCCGGGTCGCCTCGCGGACGGCGGCGGGCAGCCGCGGGTCGGTGGCGAGGAAGTGCAGCAGGCCCGCCTGGTAGCGGACGTGGTCCTGGAAGATCTCCTCCCGGCGGGCGTAGCCGGCCTCCGGCCACTCGTAGTTGGCGCCGATGTGGTCGGAGGAGAACGCGCCGTGGTTGTTCATGTCGAACACGTCGCCGCGAATCCGGGTGGTGCGGCCGTACAGCTCGAAGACGCCGGCCTCGACGTAGCGGCGCAGCAGCTCGTAGCGGGCCGGGTCGTAGCCGTCGGGCTCCGGGTAGGGCACCCGCCGCGGCGAGGTGGTGACGTGCAGCCGGAACGTGTACGCCTGGACGCGCCGGTCGCCCTCGCCGGTCGCGCCGTGCGGGTCGGGGCTGATCCCGGGCAGCAGGCCGCTCTCCGGCCGGCCGGGCTCGACGTACGGGTCGACGGGGCGGACGAACTGGTGGTTGGAGCTGGGCTGGACGCCGGCCAGCGGCTCGCCGTACGCGCTCGACGGCTCCCGCCCGACGGTGTAGGTGACCCCCGCGGCGGCCATCAGGTCGCCCTCGTACGAGGCGTCGACGTAGACCGCGGCCCGGTGCCGGCCGCCGTCGTCCGTGCGCAGCTCGGTGATCCGGCCGTCGCGCGTGGTGACGCCGCTCAGGTGCTGGCGGCGGCGCACCGCCACGCCGGCCTCCGCCAGCCAGCGCTCGAAGATCTCCTCGGCCACGCGCGACTCGACGGTCCAGTGCGGGTCCGGGGCGTGGTAGGCGGCGGCGACCTCGGCGTAGAAGGCCCGGGCGAGCCCGCCCACCGCCTCGGCGCGGCCGACGTCGGTCTCACCGAGCCCGCCGGCGGTCATCCCGCCGACGTGGTCGTCGAACGCGAGCAGCAGCACGGACAGGCCCTCGCGGGCGGCGCGGACGGCGGCGGTCACGCCGCCGGAGGTCGCGCCGTAGACGACGACGTCGGCCTCGGTGGCGAGCTCGGACCCGGCCGGGCCGGCCGGCGCGGGCAGGTGGTGGCGCAGGCCGGGCAGGGCGGGTGGGGTCGTCATGGTTGGTGTTTCTAACAGCTCGCCGGCCGCGCGTACATAGCTAATATTTGCTGATTCTTTGATGTCGAACTGTGCCCCAACGTCATGCCCGGCAACGCCTTGACATCGCGCGGACGGCGGTATGTAACGTAGCCGCAATCTCGCGGCGGGATGGCCGCGAATATTAGCAAGGACCGCGCAAGTCCACTGTGGAGAAGGGGAGCGGGCATGACCAAGGCGACCGAGCTGGAGACCGACCTGCTGGTGGTCGGCGGCGGTCTCGGCGGGGTGGCCGCGGCGCTGACGGCCGCCCGGCTGGGCCAGCGCGTCGTCCTGACCGAGCCGACCGACTGGCTGGGCGGCCAGCTCACCGCGCAGGCGGTCCCGTCCGACGAGCACCCCTGGATCGAGACCCCGCACGTCTCACCGGGCTACCGCCGGCTGCGGGAGGGGATCCGCGACTACTACCGGCGCGCGTACCCGCTGCTGCCGGAGGCCGCCGCCAACCCGACGCTCAACCCGGGCCTCGGCAACGTCAGCGGCCTCTGCCACGAGCCACGGGTCGGCGTCGCGGTGATCGAGGAGCTGCTCGCGGGCTACCGGTCCGCCGGCAGGATCACCGTGCTCACCGAGCACGAGCCGGTCGCCGCGCACGCCGACGGCGACCGGATCACCGCCGTCACCCTGCGCGACCGGCGCGGCGGCGGCCTGGTCACCGTCACCGCGCCGTTCGTCGCCGACGCCACCGAGCTGGGCGACCTGCTGGAGCTGGGCGGCGTGGAGCACGTGATCGGCGCCGAGTCCCAGGACCAGACCGGCGAGCGGTTCGCGGCGCCGGAGCCGGACTGGACCGACCAGCAGGCGATCACCTGGTGCTTCCCGCTGGAGTACCGGCCCGGCGAGAACCACGTCGTCGACAAGCCCGCCTCCTACGACCACTGGAAGACCCACGTCGACCCGTTCTGGCCCGGGCCGCAGCTCTCCTGGATGAAGATCGACATCCACACCAACGCCGGCAAGGAGAACCGGATCTTCGAGGGCGACATGGACGGCGTACGGCTGCCCGACCTGTGGCACTTCCGGCGGATCCGGGCCCGCACGCAGTTCCGCCGCGACCTCGTGGACACCGACATCACGCTGGTCAACTGGCCCAACATCGACTACTGGGAGGCGCCGCTGGTCGGCCCCGGCGTCGACGAGGAGGCGCGCGGACGCGCGCTCCAGCGCTGCCGCGAGCTGTCGCTGTCGTACCTGCACTGGATGCAGACCGAGGCGCCGCGCCACGACGGCGGCCACGGCTACCCGGGCCTGCGGCTGCGACCCGACCTCACCGGCACGCCGGACGGCCTGGCCAAGGCCGCCTACATCCGTGAGTCGCGCCGGATCAAGGCCCGGTTCACGGTCCTCGAACACCACGTCGCGGTCGTCGACCGGCCGGACGGCGCGGGCTCGGAGCTGTTCGCGGACGCGGTCGGCGTCGGCCACTACAACATCGACCTCCACCCGAGCACCGCCGGCGTCAACTACGTCAACCTCGAGTGCTACCCGTTCCAGATCCCGCTCGGCGCGCTGGTACCGGTCCGCGTGCGCAACCTGCTGCCGGCCTGCAAGAACATCGGCACCACGCACATCACCAACGGCTGCTACCGGCTCCACCCCGTGGAGTGGAGCATCGGCGAGGCCGTCGGCGCGCTGGTCGCGTACTGCCGCGCCGAGGGCACCGAGCCGCACGCGGTGGCCGACTCGGCCCGGCACACCGCCGACTTCCAGCGGCTGCTCACCGGCACCCTCGGCATCCCGACCGCGTGGCCGGACGAGATCCGCCGGACCCGGCCGTCGCAGGCCGCCAAGGGGGCGACGCCGGTGCTGGCCCTCCCGCAGGAGCGGGTCAAGGCGGTGGCGAAGTGACCGCGGCGACCACCCGCGACGCCGCGCCGGCCCCGGCCGACGTGGTGATCTACGGCGCCACGCTCGCCGGCATCATGGCCGCCCTCCGGCTGCGGCTGCGCGGCCTGCGCAGCGTCATCCTCGAACCGACCGGCCACGTCGGCGGGATCGTCGCCGGCGGTCTGGTCAAGACCGACACCCCCAACGTGCCCGAGGCGCTGGCCGGGCTGACGCGCAGCCGCTTCTTCGGCGGCATCGGCGCCGCCTACGGCCTGGCGGAGCCCTGCTACCGGTTCGAGCCGAAGGTGGCCGCGCGGGTCGCCGCCGACCTGCTCGCCGAGGCCGGCGCCACCGTGCTCACCCACCACCGCCTGCACGGCCCCGCCGACGTCGAGGTCGCCGGCCGCCGGATCCGGGCCGTCCGCACGGCGCTCGGCTGGCAGCGGGCCCGGTTCTTCGTCGACGCCTCGTACGAGGGCGACCTGATGGCCGCGGCCGGCGTGCCGTACACCGTGGGCCGAGAGCCCCGCGCGCGCTACGACGAGCCGCTCGCCGGCTTCCAGCCGGTGATCGCGTTCCGGCGCCACGGCTTCCGGCCCAACACCGCCTACCCCGTCGGCGTGGACCCCAAGCTGCCGCCCGGGGAAGGCGACGAGAAGACCCAGGCGTACAACTTCCGCGGCGTCCTCTCGGTCAATCCGGACCGCCTGCCGTTCCCGAAGCCGGACGGCTACGACCCGGTTCGCTACGCGGCGCTCGGCCAGCTGCTGCGGCAGCGCGGCGTCGCCGGGCTGTCGTCGATCGTCACCGAGACCGCGCTGCTGCCCGGCGGCAAGTACCAGACCAACCAGGCCCTCTTCATCGGCTTCGACCTGCCCGGCGCGTCCTGGGACTACCCGGACGGCAGCTGGGCCCGGCGCGACGAGATCATCGCCGAGCAGGTCGCCTGGCACCAGGGAATGCTCTACTGGCTGGCCAACGACCCGTCGCTGCCTGAGACCTTCCGCGCCGACACCCGCACCTTCGGCCTGCCGCCGGACGAGTTCGTCGACAGCCCGCACGGGCAGGGTTTCCCGCACGCCCTCTACGTCCGCGAGGGCCGGCGGCTGCGCGGCGCGTACGTGCTGACCCAGCACGACCTGCGCAAGCCCGGCAACACCAAGCCGACCGCCGTGTGCTGCTGGAAGTACGGCATGGACAGCCACATCGTGCAGTACTACCCGGAGGGCGACGACACGATCGTCGGCGAGGGGACGCTGAGCGGGACCGAGCACAACCCGCCGGTCGACCTCTACCAGATCCCGGCGGAGGTGCTGTTCCCGGCGCGCGGCGGAGTCGAGAACATCGCCGTCCCGCTCTGCTTCTCGGCCAGCCACGTCGGCTACTCCTCGCCCCGCATGGAGCCCACCTACGGGATGCTCGGCGAGGCGGCCGGCGAGCTGGCCGCGCAGGCGATCGCCACCGGCCGGTCCGTCCAGGACTACGACCACGCCGCGCTGGCGGAGGCGATCCGCGCGCACGGCGGCGTGCTGACGCTGCCCGGGCTGGAGTGACCGCCGTGCTTCCGCGCACCCTCGCCGCGCCGGGCACGGACCTGCCGGCCTTCCAGCCGGGCCCGCTCGACGCGTCCGGCGGCTGGCGGCCGCACCGCGTCGAGCTGCCGGTGCGGATCGCGGCCGGCGAGGTCCCGCCGGCCGGCGCCGTGCTGCGGCTGGAGTTCGCCGCCGGCCACGGCCCCTGCCCGGACCTCGCGGTCGAGCTCGACGGCGTCCACCGCGGCTTCTTCCACCCCGCCGTGCGCCGCGCCGACCGCGCCGAGGTCTACCGGCACGGGCCGATCGCCGGCGACGTCACGCTGGAGATCCCGCTGCCCGCCGCCTGGCTCGCGGCCGGCGACCACGTGCTCGCGCTGACGACCACCCTCGACGAGGCGGCCGCGACCGGGCCCGTGCCGCCCGAGCCGGGGGAGCGGCCGCGGCACCGGCCGCAGTTCGGCCACCACTTCGGCAGCGGCATCACCTGGCACGCGCTGACCCTGGCGCCGGCCACCGAAGCGGGACTCCCGCCGGTGACCGCCGACCTCGTCCCGACACCGCTCTACGTGGAGCGCGACGGCGGGCTGCACGAGCTGCTCCAGCTCACCGTCTCGGTCGCCGCCGGCGCCCCGCCGCCGGCGCGGGCCACGGTCACCGTCGCCGGCCACCGCTACGACCTCGACCTGGCCCGCGCCGACCGGGCCTTCGGCGACGTCCGGGTCCGTTTCCCGGTGCCGGAGTTCGACGGCGAGGTGCCGGCCACCGTCCAGGTCGGCGACGGCCCGGCGACCGCGGTCACGCTGCGGCCGGCCCGGAAGTGGACGCTGCACCTCGTCCCGCACGTCCACCTCGACGTGGGCTACACCGACGTCCAGGGCAAGGTGCTCGAACTGCACAGCCGCAACCTCGACCGCGCGCTCGACGCGCTCGACCGCGACCCGGGCTTCGCGTTCTCGGTCGACGGCTCGCTGGTGGTCACGGAGTACCTGGCCACCCGCGCGCCGGGCCGGGCCGACCGGATGCTGGCCGCGCTGCGCGCCGGCCGGCTGTCGGTCAACGCGTTCCACAGCCTGTTCCTCTCCGGTGTGGCGAGCCTGGAGGAGTGCTACCGCGCGGCGTACCCGGCGGCCCGGCTCCGCGACGAACACGGCGTGCCGGTCGCGTACGCGAACCTCACCGACGTGCCGTCGTACAGCGCCGCACTGCCGTCGATCCTGCGTGCCCTCGGCATCGACGCGTTCGTCGGCATCGAGAACCACCACCGCGGGGGCAACGCGGACAGCGACGCGCAGCACCTGGCGAGCCCGGTGCGGTGGGAGGGGGTGGACGGCAGCCAGGTGCTCACGCACTTCTCCGACACGTACTCCCAGCTGCGCTTCATGGCCGGCGACCCACAGACGATCCCCGGCGGCGCGGACGCGTTCTGCCGCCTGCTGGCCCGCTACGACCGGCCCGACTACCTGCCGCACGACCTCGCCGTCATCGGCACCCACGCCGACAACGAGGACCTCGCCGACGGCGACGCCGGCTTCGCGGCCCGGTGGAACGCGCGGTACGCGTACCCGCGGATCCGGGTCTCCACGATGGCGGACTACCTGGCCGCGGTCCGGCCCCTCGCGGACCGGCTGCCGGTCTGGCGCGGCGACGGCGGCAGCTACTGGGAGGACGGCGTGGGCACCGGCGCGGCGGTGACCGCCGAGCACCGGCGCGTCCAGACCGCGCTGCCCGCCGCCGAAGGGCTGGCCGCGCTCGTCGCGCTCGCCGACCCCGGCTACCGGCCGCACCGGGCCGCGCTGGACGCGGCCTGGGAGGGTGCCCTGTTCGGCTGCGAGCACACCTGGACGTGGGCCCACGCCACCGCACATCCGCACGGCGAGCAGGTCGGCGACCAGCTCGACTGGAAGCGCCACCAGGTGCACACCGCGCACCGCACCGCCGTCGACGAGGCCCGCCGCGCGCTCAGCCAGCTCGGCGAGCTGGTGCCGACCGGCGGACCCACGCTGCTCGTGCACAACCCGCTGGGCTGGCGGCGCGACATCGAGGTGGAGGTCGAGACCGCGCACGACGGCCCGGCGCTGCCCGGCGCCGAGGTGCTGGCCGACTGCGCCGGCCTGCGCCGGCTGCGGGTCACCGTCCCTGACGTACCCGGTTTCGGTTACGCGGCGGTGCCCATGGCCGGGGGCCGCACGCTGGCTCCGGGAGAGGAGGACGGCGGGTCGGCCGGGCCGACCGGGGCCGGCGAGGACGGCTGGCGTGCCGTGCCACCGGAGCTGACCACCGACCGCTGGCAGGTCTCGCTCGACCCGGTGACCGGCGCGGTGCGCGGCCTGCGGCACCGGCCCAGCGGCCGCGACCTGCTCGACCGGTCCGGCCCGTGGCGGCTCGGCCAGGTGCTCTACGCGCTGCAGGGGCCCGAGTCGCTGACCCGCGGCGCGGCGCCGGCCCACTCCGGGGTGCCGCACCGGCACGAGCCGGCACCGCGGAGCACACTGCTCGGCCGCCGGCCGAAGGCGGACCCGCCGGACCTGACCGTGCACCCCGCGCGGATGCGGCCGGTCGGGCTGCGCCGCACCTACGACGGGTGGCGGCTGCGGACCGTGGGCGAGGCGCCGAGCCTGCCCCGCGTCGAGGTCGACGTGCTGCTGCGCGACGGCAGCGACCGGGTCGACGTGACGGTGCGGCTCGAGAAGGAGGCGGTGCTCGCCAAGGAGTCCGTCTACGTCGCCTTCCCGTTCGCCGCCACCCGGCCGGTGTTCCGCTACGACCGCCAGCAGGGCTGGATCGACCCGGCCGCGGACCACGCGCCGGGTGCCTGCCACGACTGGTTCACCACCCAGCACGCGGTCGTGGTCGCCGACGGCGACGGCCCGGCGGTCGCCTGGTCGTCCGCGGACGCGCCGCTCTTCACGGCCGGCGACATCGTCCGCGGCGCGTGGGCCGAACGGTTCGCGCCGGCCTCGGCCGCGATCTTCTCGTGGGTGCTCAACAACTACTGGCCCACCAACACGCCGCCGGAGCAGTCGGGCCCGCTGACCCTGCGCTACGCGTTCACGCCGCTGGCCGGCTTCGACCCGGTGGCGGCGGGCCGGTTCGGCCGCGAGGTCCGCGCCGCGCCGGTCGCGACCGAGATCGGCTGGCTCGACAAGTTCGACACCGGGCCGCGGCCGCTGCCGGCCGGCGCCGGCACCCTGCTCGACCTCGACCTGCCGGAGACGGTGCACGCCACGGTCGCGCGGCCGCGCTCCGGCGCGGGGCTCCTGCTCCGCCTGCAGAACCTCGCCGGCGCCGCCGGCACCGTCCACATCAGACATCCGGCCGGCGCCGCGGGCCAGGCGGTCCGCTGCCACGCCGACGAACGTCCCCTGGCCCCGCTCCACCCGGGTGCCGACGGCCGGGTCGCCGTCGACCTCGGCGCGTGGCAGGTCGCCACGCTCGTCCTCGGCGGTCCCGATACCGCCGACCCCCTCCGCGCTTCCCCTGTCCCGATGGGAGAACCACCATGCGCAACCCGCCCCTGAGCCGGCGCCGGTTCCTGGCGATGACCGGCGGCGCCGCCGCGCTGGCGGCCGGCTCCGGCCTCCTCGCCGCCTGCGGCGGCTCCACCGCGCCGCGGACCGGCGGCGCCGGCAGCGTCGCGATGCCCGACTACGTCCCCACGACGCTGGTCACACCGGACCTCCCGGCCACCGCCGACGGGGTGATGGCCGGCTTCTACCGCTACCCGGCGAACCCGGCGACCGCGTTCACCACCAAGCCCGGCGAGGGTGCCGGCACCGTGTCGATCCTCACCAACATCCTCAACCCGGTCCCGCCGTCGGCCGGTGCCAACGCGTACTGGCAGGAGCTGCACAACCGGCTCGGCGCCACGCTCGACATCACGATGACGCCGCAGGCCGACTACCTGAGCAAGCTCTCGACCGTGATCGCCAGCGGCGACCTGCCCGACCTCACGCTGATCTCCGCGCGGCTGGCCCACAAGGCCGACGTGCTCACCCGGCTCTGCGCCGACCTCTCGGAGTTCCTCGGCGGTTCGGCGGTCAGGCAGTACCCGTTCCTGGCCAGCATCCCGACCGACGCGTGGCTGCCCACGGCGTACGGTGGCGGCATCTTCGCCGTCCCGATCCCGCGCGCGGTGGTCGGCACCATCATGTTCACCCGCACCGACCTGGTCCGCGCCAGGGGACTCGACCCGGAGCCCGCCAGCTACGCCGACTTCCTGGCGGTGGCGAAGGGGCTCACCGACGCGCGGGGCAACCGGTGGGCCTTCGGCTCCGTCAAGGGTGTCATCACGTTCGTCGGCACCATGCTCGGCGTGCCCAACGTCTGGCGGGAGGAGGGCGGCCGGTTCACCTCCGAGCACGAGACCGAGGAGCGCAAGGAGGCCATCGCCCGCACGGCGCGGATGTTCGCGGACGGGCTCTTCCATCCCGACACGATGGGCGGCCGGCTCCAGGGTCGCGACCTCTTCGGCAACGGCACCCTCGCGTTCAACCCCGACGGGTACGCCGCCTGGGACACGCTGGCCAAGACGTACCCGGTGGAGGTCGGCGCCACCGTCGCGCCGAAGGCCGACGGCGGTGGGACCGCGCGGCACCGGGCCGGCACCACCGCGTTCGCGATCACCGCGATCAAGAAGACCGACAAGAGCCGGATCGAGCAGCTGCTGCGGATCTGCGACTGGCTGGCCGCGCCGCTCGGCACCAGCGAGTACATGTTCCGCAAGTTCGGCGTCGAGGGCACCCACTACACGATGGAGGACGGCGCGCCGGTCCTCACCGACAAGGGCAAGGTCGAGGTCAAGCTGCCCCTGGAGTACGTCGTGGACGCGCCGCACGTGCTCGGCCCCGGCGACCGGGCCCGGGTCGACGCGCAGCGCGCGTACCAGGAGAAGGTCGTCCCCACGATCCTGCGCAACCCGGCCGAGGGCCTGTACTCGGCGACCGCCACGGACAAGGCCGGCGAGCTGAGCAAGATCATCGACACCGCCGAGCTGGACATCGTCTCGGGCCGCAAGCCGATCGGCCACTGGGACGAGGCGGTGGCGGCGTGGCGCACGGCCGGCGGCGACGCCGCGCGCGCCGAGTACGAGAAGGCCCTTGCCGACAAGGCGTGACCCGCCGGCCCTGGCCCGAGGAGGAGTGGCGATGGCACCGACCGAGCTGGCCGCGACGGCGGCCCCGGCCGCGCGCGGCACGCCGGACGCACCGCCGCCGGCGGCGCGCCGCCCGCGGCAGGCGTCCTGGCGCTGGCGGCTGCGCCGGGACTGGTTCCTCCTGCTCCTCGGCCTGCCCGGGCTGCTGCTGGTCGTGCTCTTCCACTACGTCCCGCTGGCCGGCAACGTCATCGCGTTCAAGGACTACCGGCCGTACCTGACGGTCTGGGAGGCGCCGTGGGTCGGCTTCGAGAACTTCCGGGTCATCTACGAGGGTGACCCGGCGTTCCTCAACGCCCTCACCAACACCCTCGTCATCTCGCTGATCCAGATCGTCGTCGTCTTCCCGGTGCCGATCGCGCTGGCGCTGCTGCTCAACAGCCTGCTCTCGGAGCGGGTCAAGCGGGTGGTGCAGTCGGTGCTCTACCTGCCGCACTTCATGTCCTGGGTGGTCGTCGTCGCGGTCTTCCAGCAACTGCTCGGCAACGCCGGTCTCTACAACACCTGGGCCCGCGCGCACGACCTGCCGCTGCTGCACCTGATCGGCAACGCCGACCTCTTCCTGCCGCTGATCACCAGCCAGGCGATCTGGAAGGACGCCGGTTGGGGCACGATCATCTTCCTGGCCGCCATGTCCCGGGTCGACCTGGAACTCTACGAGGCGGTCGCGGTCGACGGCGGCGGCCGGATGCGCCAACTCTGGCACGTCACGCTGCCGGCCATCCGCTCGGTGATCGTGCTGCTGCTCATCCTCAAGCTCGGCGACGTGCTCACCGTCGGCTTCGAGCAGATCATCCTGCAACAGGCGGCGGTCGGTCAGGACGCCAGCGAGGTGCTCGACACGTACGTCTACAACCGCGGCATCATCGACGGCAACTTCGGGATGGCCGCCGCCGTGGGCCTGGTGAAGGGCGTGGTCGGGCTCGGCCTGGTGCTCGCCGCCAACAAGATCGCCCACCTGTTCGGCGAAAGGGGGCTGTACTCCCGATGGTGACCGCGTCCCGCGGGCCCCGGCTGGTCAACGGCATGCCGCCGCCGCATCCCGTCGTCCGCGCCGTCAAGGGCCTCGTGCTGCTCCTCTGCTGCGCCGTCGTGGTCGTGCCGTTCGTCGGCGTGGTCTCGACCTCCCTCGCCGACCAGCAGCAGATCACCGAGGCCGGCGGCTACGTGCTCTGGCCGTCGAACCCGAGCCTCGACGCGTACGCGGCGATCTTCCGGGGCGGGGTCGTCACCCGGGCCACCCTGGTCTCGATCGGCGTCACGCTCGTCGGCTCGCTGCTCTCCGTGGCGGTGGTCGCGCTGCTCGCGTACTCCCTGTCCCGGCCCGGCAGCTTCGGGCACCGGCCGATCCTGCTGGTCGTGCTCGTCACGATGCTGTTCAACGCCGGCATGATCCCCAACTACCTGCTGATCAAGCAGCTGGGGCTGATCGACTCGTGGTGGGCCCTGATCCTGCCGCCGCTCGTCTCCGCGTTCCAGGTGATCATCGTGCGCGCGTTCTTCATGGAGGTGCCGGCCGAGATCGTCGACGCCGCGCGCATCGACGGCGCCGGCGAACTGCAGATCCTCACCCGGATCATGCTGCCGCTGTCGAAGGCGGTGCTGGCGGTCGTCGCCCTCTTCCAGGCGGTGGCGTACTGGAGCGCCTTCTTCAACGCGATGCTGTACCTCAACTCCACCGACAAGTGGCCGCTCCAGCTCGTGCTCCGCACGTACGTCGTCGACAACGCCGCGATCGGCACCGACCTGCCCGGCGAGGTCGTCCCGCCCCAGCAGTCCCTGCAGATGGCGATCCTGGTCGTCTCGCTGGTGCCGATCCTGCTCGTCTACCCGTTCCTCCAGAAGCACTTCGCCAAGGGCGTCGTCATCGGCGCCGTCAAGGGCTGACCCCCACCCCGGCACCGGACCGCCGGCGGGCCGCACGGCCCGCCGGCCGCCGGGCCCTGCCCCGGGCCGCGGACGCGGCCACCGTCGCAGAGGAGGCACCGCATGTCCCACCGCTCCGACCCCCACCACCACACCGGACCCGCCATCGGCCGGCGGACGCTGGCCACCCTCGGCCTCGCCGGCGTCGCCGCCGCCGGCACGCAGGCCCTCGCCGCCCCCGCGCAGGCCGCGCCGGGCCGCAAGCGCGCGGCCGGGGACACCGTCGCCAGCGTCGCCGCGCTGCGCGCCACCCCCGGCGCCACCGACGGCCAGCAGCTCCACCTCCTCGGCTGGCACGCCGACCTGCCCGGCCGCGGCGGTGGCGTCGTCTTCTGGGACGCCGGCAGCACCGAGCCCGACAACGGCGGCACCGTGTTCGCCGTCGCCGGCGTCGCGACCGGACGCTGGAAGCGGCCGTACGCCGCCCGCGTCGACCTCGCCTGGTTCGGCTGGAAGGGCACCGGCGCCGAGGACGACGCCCCGCGCGTCCAGGCCGCCGTCGACGCGCTGCCCACCGGCGGCGTCGTCGAGGCCGGGCCCGGCAAGATCCGGCTCGGCAGCACCATCCGGGTCCGCGACGTCCCGGTCACCTTCCAGGGTGCCGGCGCCACCGACGACGACGAGTTCTCCACCCAGTACGTCGTCGCGACCGGCGACGGCCACGGCTTCCTGCTCAGCAACGTGCACGGCGGCGGCCTGCGCGACCTCGTCGTCCGCGGCGAAGGGCTCACCGGCGGCAGCCTGGTCGCCACCGAGGCCGGCGCCGGCCAGCGCAACTACATGGTGTCGTTCGTCAACACCCGGTTCAAGGACGGCTACACCGGTATGACGCTGCGCTCCTGCAACACGATCCGGTTCCGCAACTGCGTCTGGAACGGGTTCAGCGGCCCGTACGTCATCCTGCTCAACGGCGTCGGCAACGAGTCCCGGGCCGACCCGGTGGAGTTCGTGCAGTGCGGCATCGCGGCCGGCGGCGGCAACACGACGACCGACAACATCGTCATCGACGGCCTCGGCGGCTCGATCAAGTTCTTCGCCACGGCCGTCCTCTTCGGACGGCACGGGCTGTGGCTCAAGAACACGACCGGCGGCTCGTACCCGAAGTTCGTCTACTTCGAGGGCGGCGGCTTCGAGAACGGGCACGGCACGCCGGTCCTGCTCGACGCCGGCGCGCAGGCCCAGTTCGCCAACGTCTACATCTCGGCCGACAACGAGGTCGACAACGTCCGGATCAATCCGGGCTTCACCGGCAGCGCGACGTTCACGGGCTGCATCATCCGCGGCTGCGGCCGCAACGGCCTGGACATCGCCTCGACCCGGGTCACGGTGACCGGCTGCCTGATCGGCAACAACGGCCGTACGGCACACCCGAACTTCGCCCGGACGATCACCGGCGCGAAGGCCAACCCCGCCGGCCGGGTCCGGCTCACCACCGCCGACCCGCACGCCTGGGAGACCGGCGACCGGATCACCGTCTCCGGCGTCGCCGGCACCACCGAGGCCAACGGCAAGTGGCGGGTCGAGGTGGTCAGCCCGACCGAGTTCGACCTGCCGGTCGCCTTCGCCCACGGGTACGACGGAGGCGGCACCGCCTACCGGCACGGCGCGGGCATCAACGTCCGCGCTGGTGCCAGCCGCGTGGTGATCGTGGGCAACGCGATCGGCTCCCTCGCCGACGGCATCTCCCGCCAGGACTACGGCATCGTCAACGAGGCCGCCGACGTCCTCGTCGCCGACAACGACCTCAACGGCAACGTCGCGGGCCCGTACCAGCTCGTCGGCGCGCTGACCAGGGACACCCGGTTCACCGGCAACAAGGGCGTGGAGCAGATCGACGGCTGGCTGTCGCTGCGGGTGCCGGGTCCGGTCGCGGACGGGCTGCACGACTTCGGCAACCTGCTCTACCTCGACGGTCAGCGGATCCGGGTGGTGAAGGTGACCCGCAAGCTGGCCGCCGGAAGCTGCGACGTCCGCCTGGACGCCGACGGCGCCTCGGCGGGCGGCTCCGCGGTCGGGGTCACCACCACCCTCCAGACGACGACGCTCGTCGCGCCGTTCACCGTGGACGGCTCCGGCGGAGCCCGCCGCCTCCAGGCCCGCGTCCTCGGCGCCTCCGGGGCGAGCGGCCTCGACGTGCAGTTCGCGTACCAACTGCTCGGCTGAGCACGACACCGGCGGGCGGCCGGTCGCGACGCGCGGCCGGCCGCTCACGTGGGGAGCCCCGCCAAGATTGGAAGGGCCCCTTCCTATGCATAAAGCGTTAGGAAGGGGCCCTTCCTTCGTCACGACCTCCACGGGGCGGGAGGTGTGACGTATCTGGCCCTTCGCGGAGCCGGATCTTGCTGATACCTTGTTGCATATCTTTTGCAACAGCAAAGATCTGGTGTTTGGAGGGTACGGGTGTCGACCGCGCTGGCCGCCAGCGGGGACGGTGACGTTCTCGGGGTCGGCATCCGGCGGCGGCGGACCGTGTCCTGGCTGGCGGGGCTGGCGGCCGGGCTGCTGGTGACCGGGGTGGTCGCGGTCGGCACGGGGGCGATCGGGATCGACCCGGGCACGGTGGCCCGGATCGTCGGCCACCGGCTGGTCGGCCTGCCCGGCGAGGTGACCTGGACCCCGGCGCAGGAGGCGATCGTCTGGCAGGTGCGGCTGCCGCGCGTCCTGCTCGGCATGCTCGTCGGCGCCGGGCTGGCCGTCTGCGGCGTGGCGCTGCAGGCGATGGTCCGCAACGTGCTCGCCGACCCGTACCTGCTGGGCATCAACTCCGGGGCCTCCAGCGGCGCGGCGGCCGCGATCCTGTTCGGCGTCGGCGCCGGTTTCGGCCAGTACGCGCTGTCCGGCAGCGCGTTCCTCGGCGCGCTCGCCGCCTCGCTGCTGGTGTTCGTGATCGCGCGCAGCGGCGGCCGGGTGACCTCGATCCGGCTGCTGCTCGCCGGCGTCGCCGTCGGGTACGCGCTCTACGCCGCCACCAGCTTCCTGATCTTCGCCTCCGGGTCCGCCGAGGGGGCCCGCTCGGTGATGTTCTGGCTGCTCGGCTCCCTCGGCCTGGCCCGCTGGGACGCGCTGCTGGCGGTCGCCGCGCTCGTCATCGGCGGCACCGTCCTCTACCTGACGGTCGCCGGGCGGCGCCTCGACGTCCTCGCCGTCGGCGACGAGACCGCGCACACGCTCGGCGTCTCGCCGGACCGGTTCCGGCTGCGGCTGCTCGTGGTCGTCTCGCTCTGCGTGGGTGTGCTGGTCTCCGCCGCCGGCAGCATCGGCTTCGTCGGGCTCGTCGTGCCACACCTCGCGCGGCGCCTCGTCGGCGCACCGCACGCGCGGGTGGTGCCGGTGGCGGCGCTGCTCGGCGCGATCCTGCTGGTCTGGGCCGACGTCGTCGCCCGCGTGCTGCTGGCGCCGCAGGAGATCCCGATCGGCATCATCACGTCCCTGCTCGGCGCGCCGTTCCTGCTGGTCCTGATCCGCCGTCTGCACTCGGCCTAAGCGCCCCGACCGTCCAGGGAGACCCATGAAGGCAACCCGTCTCGCCGCCGTGTCGCTCTCGGCCCTGCTCCTCGCCGCCGGCTGCGGCGGCGGGTCCGGCGACGGCGCGGCCGCCACCGGCGCGGGCTATCCGCTCACCGTCACCAACTGCGGGGTGGACGTCACCTTCGACGCCGCGCCGCGGCGGGTGGTGCTGCTCAAGAGCGCGGCCGTCCCCTACCTGCACGGTCTCGGGGTGATGGACCGGGTGACCGCGCGCGCCGGGCAGTACCCGAAGGAGTACTACGACGCCGCGACGCTCGCCGAGCTCGACCGGATCCCGTTGCTGACCGACCGGACCGACACCAGCGGGCACCTCCAGATCTCCAAGGAGGTGGTGATCAGCCAGCAGCCCGACCTGGTGCTCGGCGAGGTCGACAACCTCTCGCGGGACACGCTGTCGGCGGTGGACATCCCGTTGCTGGAGGAGCCGGCGATGTGCCCGAACAGCACCGAGGTGCCGTCCTTCGAGGACATCTACGCGCAGTTCGAGACGTACGGCCGGGTCTTCGACCGCACGGCCGAGGCGGACGCCGCCGTGGCCGCGCTCAAGGAGCGGGTGGCCGCGATCAGAGCCCAGGTCGGCACGGCGTCCGGACGCACCGCGGCCGTTCTCTACCCGACGGTCGGCGGCGGCGTCACCTACGCGTACGGCACGGCGAGCATGGCCCACCCGCAACTGGAGGCCGCCGGCCTGCGCAACGTGTTCGGCGACGTCAAGGAGCGGGTCTTCGAGGTCACCCTGGAGGACCTGCTCGGCCGCGACCCCGACGTGCTGATCCTGCTGTACGGCGACGGCGACCCGGCGGCGGTCGAGAAGGCGCTGACCGACCTGCCCGGCGCGGAGAAGCTCAAGGCCGTCCGCGACGGCAACCTCATGACCCAGCTGTTCAACTTCACCGAACCGCCGACACCGCTGTCGGTCGACGGCCTGGAGCGGATCGTCCGCCGGTTCGGGGCGGACACGTGATCGAGGCGGCCGGGGTCTCCTGGCGCTACGGCGCCAACCCCGTGATCGACGGCGTCACCGTCACCGCTCGGCCGGGCCGCGTGCTCGGCCTGATCGGCCCGAACGGCAGCGGCAAGACGACCCTGCTGCGGCTGCTCTACGGCGCGCTGCGCAGCCCGACGGGTCAGGTCACGGTGGACGGTGAGCGCCTCGCGGCGCTGACGCCCCGCGCGGTCGCCCGCCGCATGGCCGTGGTGGTGCAGGAGACCGGCGGCGAGACGGCGCTGACCGTGGCGGAGATGGTGCTGCTCGGCCGCGGCCCGCACCTGTCGGCGTTCCAGCGCACCGGCCGCGCGGACCACGAGGTCGCGGCGCGGTGCCTGGCCCGCGTCGGCGCCGCCCACCTGGGCACCCGGGCGTTCGCCGGCCTCTCGGGCGGCGAGCGGCAACGGGTGCTGATCGCCCGCGCGCTCGCGCAGGAGGCCACCCACCTGCTGCTCGACGAGCCGACCAACCATCTCGACATCCGCTACCAGCACGAGATCCTGCGGCTGGTCCGGGGTCTGGGCACCTGCTCGGTGGTCGTGCTGCACGACCTCAACCTCGCGGCCCGCTACTGCGACGACCTGGTGCTGCTCGGCGACGGCGGGGTCGTCGCCGCCGGCCCGGTCGGCGAGGTCCTGGACCCGGCGATCCTCGAACCCGTCTACGGCATCGGCGTCCGCCGCCTCGACCTCGACGGCGACCTGCACCTGCTGTTCCACCCGACCACGAGAGGACTGGCCGCATGACCGCCCAGGAACGGATCAACGCCTATTGGACCGGACGCGCGCCGGCCTACGACGCGTACCAGCAACGCCCCGAGCGCCTCGCCGACGACCAGCGGGCCTGGTCGGAGGTCTGGGCCGCGGCACTGCCGCCCGCACCGCTCGACGTGCTCGACGTCGGCACCGGCAGCGGCCAGGTCGCCATGGTCCTCGCCGGCCTCGGCCACCGCGTCACCGGCATCGACCTGGCCGACGGCATGCTCGAACGGGCCCGCCAGCACGCCGCGACCGTCCCCGCCGGCCCGACGTTCACGCGCGGCGACGCCGTCGCGCCGGACTTCCCGCCCGGCTCGTTCGACGCGGTCACCAGCCGCTATCTCATGTGGACACTGCGCGAGCCGGAGGTCGCGGTCGCGAACTGGGCCCGGCTGCTCCGGCCCGGCGGCACGGTCGCCGTCGTCGACAGCCCGTGGTTCCCGGACGGCCTGGAGAACGCGGCCGAGGACTTCGCCGGCTACTACGACACCGAGGTACGGGCGGCGCTGCCGCTGGCCACCGCCACGTCCATCGACCAGACGGCCGCGGTCCTGGAGCGCGCGGGCCTGCGCGAGGTGACGGTCACGCCGCTGACCTCGATCTACGACCTGGACCGGCGGCACGGCGTCGCCCCCGGCCACGAACTCCAGATGCAGTACCTGGTGACCGGCCGCGCGCGGGGGTGAGCCTGGTCGCTTGATCGCGCCGCCTACGATCGCCGCCGTGGAATGGGCTGATCGGCGGCGCGAGCTCTTCGGCGACCCCTACCTGGTCTGGCACGACGGTCCGGAGTTCACGGCGGTCGTGGCGGCGGCGCGCGCCGATCCCGCCGGGCTCGCGCGCGACCTGGCGGCCGGGGTGCGGCTCGGCGATCCGGTGGCCGCGCAGGCGTACGGCGTGCTGGCCGGCCACGACCTCGTCCCCGCCGACGCGCTCGCCGTGCTGCGCGGCGCGCTGCCGGCGGCCCGCGGTTCGTTCCTGGTACGCGTGGCCGAGGCCCTCTTCCTGATCACTGGCGATCCGGGATGGGCGGAGCCGCTCGTCTTGGTGCTGCGGACCGGCGAGTTCTGGGGCGAGCGGATCGACGCCGCGATCGCGCTGCACCGCTTCGCCCCGACGCCCGCGCTGGTGGCGGCGCTGGCGGACGGGATGACCGACCAGGAGTACCTGGTCCGCTACCACGCCGCGTCGACCCTGCTGCGGTGGGCGGGTCTGGCGGCGACGGCGAGCGACCACCCGGCCACCTTCGACGCCATCTGCCAGACGGCCGACCCGGCCGCGTACCGCGCGGCCGCCGACCGCCTCGCCGCCCGGCTCGCCGGCTGACGCCCCACTAGGAGCGGTTCCCGTACGCCGCGCGGCTGGCCTCGATCTCCGGCAGGTGCTCGATGGCCCAGCTGGCCAGGGCCAGGGCGGGCGGGATGAGGCTCTTGCCGGCGGGGGTCAGCGCGTACTCCACCCGGGGTGGCACCTCCGCGTGGACCGTGCGGGTGACCAGGCCGTCGCGTTCCAGGTTGCGCAGGGTCAGCGTCAGCATCCGTTGGGAGATGCCGGTGATCTGGGCGTGCAGGTCGGTGAAGCGGAGCGTGCCCTGGTCGAGGGTCGCCACCACCAGCAGCGTCCACTTGTTGCAGATCCGGTCGAGGATCGCCCGGATCGTGCGGCCGCCGTCGCCGCGGATCAGGCAGGTGTGCGCGTACTGCGTCATGACCGCCCCCTGTGCGCAAGGCACACGCCTGTGCCTTTTGTACGGCCCACAATAGTGCCGCATGATGGGGCTCCTTACTTCTGGTAACCATTAGAGGGGCTTCCATGGACATCGCGTACTGGGTCGTCGCCGGGCTGCTGGCGCTCCTCTACCTCTTCGCCGGTGGCCGGAAGGTCGCCGAGAGCCGGGAGCGGCTCCGGCCGATGATGGGCTGGGTCGACGCGGTGCCCATGCCGCTGGTACGCACGATCGGCGTGCTGGAATTGCTCGGGGCCGCCGGCCTGATCCTGCCGCCGCTGACCGGGATCGCGCCGGGGCTCGCCGTCGCCGCGGCGATCGGGCTCGTGCTGGTCCAGGTGGGCGGCATGATCACGCACCTGGTCCGCGGGGAGGCGCGGCTGATCGGGCTCAACATCGTGCTGCTGGTGGCCGCCGCCGTGGCCGCCTGGCTGGGCACCACCTGGCTCTGACCCGGGGGTCCGGCCCGGCGGGCCGCGGGTCAGGGGTTGGCGAGCACCGCCCGTACCAGGGTGGTGATCTGTTCCGTCGGGTCGGCGGCCGGCTCCGGGAAGGCGAGGCGGTGCAGCATCATGCCGTCGAGGTGGTCGAGGATGAGCTGGCAGTCGCCGTCCGGGTCGGTGGAGCCGAGGTCGCCCAGCCAGCCCGCGGCCCAGGTGCGGACAGCCCGGGCCGTCTCGGCGAGCGTGGCGCGCAGCGGCGGGCGGAGCGCCGCCTCGACGAACAGGCTGTAGCGCGCCAGCGTCGTCGTCCGCTCGGCCTCCGCCTCGGTCGCCTGGCGCACGAAGGCGGCGAGCGCGGTGGCGAGGTCGTCGGCTGTGCGGGGCCGGACCAGGCCCGCGATGGTCTCCCACGTCGCCCGCTCGCGGGCAGCGAACCGCTCGACGACCGCCTCGAGGAGCGCGTCGCGGGTCTTGAAGTAGTTCGACGTGGAGCCCGCCGGCAGCCCGGCGGCGGCGTCCACCGCGCGGTGGGTGAGCGCACGGACCCCCTGGCTACCCAGGATCGTGATGGCGGCGTCGAGAAGCTGCTCCTGGCGGCTCGGCATGGAGAGACACTACAGCAGTAGTGCGCTCACTACATCTGTAGTAGAATGGGCCGGGTGAAGGGAACCGCGGCGATCATCGGAGGCGGCATCGGCGGGCTGGCCACCGCCGTCGCGCTCGGCCGGGACGGCTGGCAGGCTGTCGTGTACGAACGGGAGGCGGGACTGTCCGGTGCCGGCACGGCGCTCGGCATCTGGCCGGCGGCCCTGCGCGCACTCGACGCGCTCGACCTCGGCGACCGCGTCCGCGCGCTGGGCCAGGCCCAGCGCTCCGGCGCCTTCCAGCGTCCCGACGGCCGCCGCATCGCCACGCTCGACGTCGCGGCGCTGGAACGGCGTACCGGCGACGCGGTCGTGCTGCTCTACCGGCCCGCCCTGCTCGAGGTGCTCCGCTCGGCGCTCGACCCGTCGGTCCTGCGGTTCGCGACGCCGGTACGTGACCTCGACGCGCTGCGCCGCGGGCACGACCTCGTCGTCGCCGCCGACGGCATCTTCAGCCGCACCCGACGCGAGCTCTTCGGCGCGGCGACGGCCGCCCGCTACACCGGCCGGACCGCCTGGCGCGGCTGGCTCGACGGGATGCCCACCGACGCGTTCACCGAGACCTGGGGCCCCGGCGCGAAGTTCGGCGTCACCCCACAGGAACAGGGCCGGACCAACTGGTACGCGACCACGACGGCGCCGGAACGCGCGTTCCGCCCGGGGGCCGAGCTGGCCACGCTGCGGACCCGCTTCGGCGACTGGGCCGCGCCGGTGCGCCAGGTCCTCGACGCCGTCGAGGAGGACGGGATCCTGCGCCACGACCTCTACGTCGTACCGCCCCTGCCGTCCTTCGTCCGCGACACCGTCGTCCTGGTCGGGGACGCGGCCCACGCGATGCCACCCGACCTGGGCCGCGGCGCGTGCGAGGCGCTGATCGACGCGGTCGCGCTGGCGACGGCGCTGCGCGCGGCACCGACCGTCACGGCGGCGCTGCACCGCTACGACGCGGCCCGCCGCCGCCCGCTGCGCCGCCTGACCCGCACGGCCGCCGCGGCGTCCAACCTGGTCCACCTCCGGCCACTCTGGGTCCGCGACACTCTCCTCCGCCTCGCGCTGCTCCCCGGCCCACCGGCCTGACGGCCACCAGCCACCGGGTCTCGACCCGCAGACCCATGCCCCCCACCGGGGGTGCTGGTCCACCGGCGCCGCCACGGCCTACGCACGCGATCCACCCGACCGCGGTCGGGTCGGAGCAGCGGGCCCGGCCAGTGGTGGGGTTCGCCGCCAAAGGCCGGCACGGTCCGCACACCCTTGGCCGTCGGGGGACCGTTCGGCAGTTGCGGTCCGATGTGGGCGGCCGCGGGTAAGGAAGGGCCCCTTCCTAACGCTTCGCGTATAGGAAGGGGCCCTTCCTAACGCGGCTGGCGTTGGGGAGGAGTTCGGGTGGGTGGGGAGCCGCGGTGGGTCGCGGCGGTTGGCGCACAGGCCGCGGTTCGGCTGTTCCCGTGCGGTTTCCCGGCGAGCTGGTGGACCTCGTAGCCGGCGGTGTCGAGCTGCTGTGGCTCGACGCGGCCGCGCTCGCCGGTGGTGTCGAGCTGCTGTGGCTCGACGCGGCCGCGCTCGCCGGTGGTGTCGAGCTGCTGTGGCTCGACGCGGCCGCGCTTCCGGCCGGGGCGTGCGGTGCGCCGCGTGCTCGGTGCCGCCATGACCGAGTGCGACGAGAGCTACGGGTTCGGTGAGTGGATGCCCGGCGCGTGGCTACTCGCCCTCGACGGGGATGGTGGCTTCTCCTGCCTGGACCTGCGTGACGTCGTGGCCGGGCGGTCGCCGAACGACGGTTCGGCGGCCGCGGTCTGGTCG
>Ga0164243_10001397_pt1 | contig 41062 bp, 24 predicted proteins | sample OricompcompostOP_FD_108781 | JGI IMG/M metagenome (GOLD analysis project Ga0164243, IMG submission 108781) | Organic Plus compost microbial communities from Emeryville, California, USA - Original compost - Organic plus compost (OP) | ecosystem: Engineered > Solid waste > Mixed feedstock >... | reverse complement strand
GCGTTACGCACCCGTGCGCCACTAATCCCGCCGGCAAGCCGGCGTTCTTCGTTCGACTTGCATGTATTAGGCCTGCCGCTAGCGTTCATCCTGAGCCAGGATCAAACTCTCCATTGTAAAATGTCTAGTCTGTCTTGACCCTAATACTAAAAAAAACCGTAATTAGAATCGTTGCTGTCATGACCGGACGGCAATATGGACATCTGTAATCCTCTTGGAAACAGTGCCTGCCTGCCGCGGCCCATGATTGTCTTCCCTTTTTAAAGAACGTCTGCACCGCGCCTCACGGAACGGGCATATTATTTTACGGCAAATTGCCGTACTTTTAATCCTTCCCAACAAACCCCCGGGGAACCCCCGGAAGCTGCCCCCCTTTTGAGGGACTGCAAAGGTAAGCGTTTTCACCGAACTTCCAAAATAAATATTTCTTTTATCCCCGAAGAAACCACCCTCACCCCCTCTTGCGGGTGGCAAAAGTAGAAAGTTTTATTAATCTATCAAAATAAATTAATAAAAAAACAATGCATGATTACTAATAGGCTGATAACAAATAATATAAAATTTCAGAAAGATTCATCATGTCTACATTCTGCATTCGGTAAAACAAACTTAACCATCAGCCGCGGGGCAAGATCAGGAGAAATCATTCAGGCATTTTTATATAAATTTGTAATATGAGCACAATCATCCCACCCGATCTTGTTAAAAAGCTAAACCGAAAGTATAAGCTCGAAGAAAAACCCTATTTCTTTGACAATAACTCCTACAATACAACTCATTGTATCAGAATAAACCCCTCTAAGCGCGCAAACTCCTTTCTTTATCAAAAAAGAATACCCTGGTGTGAGGAAGGCTATTGCGGCACAACACATATCCAACCAGAAACCGATCCATTATTTTATGCCGGTTGCTATTGCGTTCAAGATGCAGCCTCCATGTTTATTGCCCATCTGTTAAAAACCCTGCAAGTAAAGCAGTCGCCAATAAAGGTCCTGGATATATCAGGTGGCCGCGGAACTTTAGGAACATTATTATTAGACAATACACATCCAGAGAGTCTCATCGTCGTGAATGAAAGCAAGCCATCAGCACTCCCTTCATTGATTTCCACACTAACAAAATGGGGAAATGCCAATTCCTTCGTGTCCAATAATGTAAGCAAGGCATTTTCCACTTTACCTGCTTACTTTGACATGATCCTCTTTTATTCACCTTATTTAGGACAAGCACAAAACAAGGGCGGGCAACAGGAAACCCTTGTATCCAGCGAACAAGACAAACAAAAAATACTCGACTGCCTAAGCAGCCTTCGAACCAATGGCATACTCATTTACGCGAGCCATTCCAACACTGAAGAAGAAAACGACGAGATAGTGAAGTGGCTTTGCGCAGAACAACAAATGGAACCCATAAGGATAGAGATAGATCCAAGCTGGACCATACAACAAAAACCGACGACCGGGTTTTATTTCAAAAACGAGCTTCATAGCCGGGCATTTTTCGTAACAGCACTCCGCAAGAAAAAAGAACAAGAGCCTTTTATCCGGTCAGATAAGCATACCCATCAAGCCCTATCAAGCCACAATGAGTTAATGAAGAAATGGATCAAAACGGATGTCAAGATGTGCACCGTTATTAAAAATGATTTCATCAATATTTTTCCTGAATCCTTAATAAACGACTTTAATACCTTACAACAACACCTACAACTACAAAAAACAGGAATAGCTATGGGGAAATTTGCCGGAGACCAGCTTATCCCCCACACAAGCCTTGCCTTCAGCACCTTCCTTCATCCCAAAATCCCGAGAAAAACGGTCTCCAAAAAAGATGCCTTGCACTTGCTAAGCCAAGAAGAAAAAGACGGACAGCGGGAAGGCATACCGTCTACTTTATTGACCTATGAAGGTTTTGGTATAGGCTGGTCATAAACCAGTAAAGGCGCCCGCATTATATAAACACGTCCAGCACGAGCACTCCTATCAATCCAACAACAGAGACAATGGTCTCCATTATCGACCAGGATCTCATGGTGTCGCGGATACTTAAACCAAAATATTCTTTAAACATCCAGAAGCCGCCATCGTTTACATGCGAAAACATCAAACTCCCCGCCCCTGTCGCCAACACCATTAACTCCGGACTCACATCTGAAGTTCCAATAATCGGCAAGGCTATCCCCGCCGTAGTCAGGCCCGCCACAGTAGCCGAACCCAATGATACCCGGATAATGGCCGCTATTCCCCACACCAAAATCAATGGCGAAATCGCAATATCCTTCATTAATTCAGAAATATAATCCCCCACACCACTATCCACCAATACCTCTTTAAATGCCCCTGCCCCGCCAATAATCAGTAAAATCATCGCAATCCCACCTACCGACTTTTCTATACTCTCCATAATCTCCCTCATTCCTTTATTTCTTTTGATACCCAAGGTATAAATGGCGACAAGAACCGATAATAGGAGCGCAATGACGGGATCTCCGATTAAGGAAAAAGTTGCCAGTAACCATGAACCTTCCGGTAGTACCATCCCCATAATAGCTGCGAGCGCAATGAGGAATACCGGTAAAAGACCCGTGAAAATACTAATACCGAAGCCAGGCATCTCTTCCTCAGACAATACAGGAATACCAAACATGCTTTCCGGTGGGTTCGGTCGTATATTGGTTAAGGTTTTAGAAAAAAGAAGCCCCCCCAATAGAATTGCAGGAACGGCAATGACAAAGCCATACAACAAAGTAATCCCCAAGTCGGCGTTATAAATCAGCGCAATCGCTGTGGGACCCGGATGAGGGGGAAGATAACCGTGTGCAACAGACAAAGAAGCCAGCATCGGAAGCCCCACATAAATTAATGGAAGCCTGGTTGCCATAGCCACGGTGAAAACCAAAGGGACAAGAACAACAAAACCCACACTATAAAACATGGGTATTCCCACCACAAAACCCGTCAACATCGTCGCCCATTGTATATTCTTCTTGCCGAATGACCTAATCAACCGTTCTGCTATTCTCTGCGCCCCGCCACTGTCGGCCACCAATTTGCCAAGCATGGCACCAAAGCCCAGAATCAGGGAAAGAAATCCCAGGGTACTACCTATGCCAGTCTGAATAGAGCCCACCACCTCTGTTATAGGCATTCCCTCGGCAATTCCCAGGGCCAAAGAAGTTATAATTAATGCGAGAAACGCATTTAGTTTAAAAAATACAATAAGTACTAGCAAAAAAAGTACCCCCAAAGCAACAATTATCAACGGCATAAAAAAAAATTAGAGTTAAAATTCATCCTTCAATTTCTGATAAAGACGCTCAAATACCGCAACATTCTGCATGTAAATCTCATGATTCGCGGCATCTGGCGTAAATTCATGTATGGTAGGCACCCAGGATTCACCAGTGCGTTTATGGTTAAAGATCTTCAATGCCTTAAAAGCAACAATAGCGGCACCCATTGCCGAACTTTCATAGCTTTCTGTAACCCGTACCTTCTTGTTAAAAACATCAGCTAACATCTGCACCCACATCGGCGAATTCACAAAGCCGCCATTGGCATACATCACATTAATAGTCCCCGTCATCTCTTCCAGTATCTTCCCAATACCATATATAGAAAAAATTATCCCTTCCATAAGCGCCCTGATAAAATGTGCTTTATGATGGGAAAGCCGTATCCCAAAATAAACACCTTTCGCATCCGGATTCCAGTGAGGTGCTCGCTCACCCATTAAATAGGGCAAGAATACCAAGCCTTCAGCACCAGGGCCAACGGTTTCAGCTTTCTTTGCGATCAGGTCATATGCATTGAGCTTAGCCTCCTCCGCCTCCCTGATCTCCTCCCCCGCAAAATTCTCCTTAAACCATTTTAAGATAGCACCTCCACTATTGACTGCACCCCCCAGCACGAAAGCCTGTTCGGTAAGCACGTAGCTAAATGTCCGCGCTTTTTTATCACATTTCGGTTCACTGCCGATGACCCGTATCGCGCCGCTTGTTCCTATCGTTACCGCCGCATCTCCCGGTTTAACCGCATTCACCCCAACATTTGCCAGACAGCCATCACTTGCCCCGATAATAAAAGGCGTGCTGCGCTCAATACCCATCAAGTCAGCGAAGGTCTCTTTTATTGGTGACAGCTTGGTAGTAATAGGTACAAGCTCAGAAAGCTGCTTAGCCTCAATCCCTGCTGCTTTCAAAGCCGGCGCATACCATTTCCTGGTATGAATATTGAAAAGTCCCGTCGCCGAAGCGATTGAATAATCCACGACATATTTCCCAAACAACCTAAGACATATATATTCTTTAATTGAGATAAATTTATGAGTGGCATCAAATACCCCGGCCATGTTTTCTTTCATCCAAGCCAATTTACACAGCGGAGACATCGGATGAATCGGGGTGCCTGTATGCAGATAGATGTCATGTCCCTCTTTGCTGTTTTTAATCTTTAGGGCATATTCCTTGCTTCGCGAATCGGCCCATATGATACAATTGGTTAATGCTTCCCCTTTATCGTCCATAGCAATCAGGCTATGCATGGCCGCGCTAATTCCCACACCAGCTAACACGTACTTTTCGTCCTTTTTGGTGATCCCTTGCGAAACAGCTGCTATGGATTTTATTACCGCCTGAAATATCTCTTCCGGATCTTGCTCAAAATAACCGGGTTGAGGATTCTGGGTAGGGTATCCAATCTTATGTTCAGCAACGACCTTCCCATCTACGGCAAATGCTATTGCCTTTGTGCTTGAAGTACCGATATCCAGTCCGATTATACATTCCATAAGTAAATATAGAAATATATGTTTTATCTTGTTAATTCGGCCGTCAGCTTTTGCATCATTTTAGAGCTCATAGCTGAAGGCCGATCACGATGAGATTGCTTCTTCACTTTGTTCATTGCAAGAACGTGGTTCAATGACGTCGCTTTATAGCCATCAGGTTCTTTCAGGTTCCGTTCTTGCAAATAAGATTTGTTAGCAGTATATTCGTCGTATTATATCCTATGAGTGCATACTATGGCTTCCAAGAAAACAACTTTCGCATATAAACTATTGATTTTACTCCCCTCATTATGCCTAGTTATCTCCGGTTGTTTTTCATCCCAGGAAGACCAGGCGAAAAACACCTCGCTATCGGGGACCTGGAAAATGACTCCGGAGACTTCGGCCCATGCAGTCAATCTAATCAGCAAAGAAAATCCAATATTATTTTCATTTGAATTAAAAGAAGATAGTAGCGCCATCCTTCACTTTGTAGATTCAAACGGCAAGCTTCCAAAAACAGGCACATGGAGTACCAAAGCCAATACCTCGCTTTCCAATAACCAACAAACAGATTTGTTAATTTACTACAATGATTCAACAAGCGTAGTGGCTATAGGCTATACCCTGGAAAACAAAAAGGCCCAAACACAATTGATAAGCCTCCAAAAAGAGCATTATGAAAAAGGATTGTAACGCTCTCCGAAAAGTTTAATTATCAAATGTTTTGTTAAACACACGCTAGAGCTGCGTTCTGCTATTCCTCTTCCCGCCACCACTAAATTTACGAAGATTATAAGTAATGCTTAGGATAAAATATTGATTCAACATATTACTTTGCTCATCTTCAATATAACGTTCATTAACAGTGCGCGAAACATTCACACTTTTGTTTAACAAATCATAGACTGACAAAGCAATTTCTGCCTCTTCCTTTTTTAACAATTTTTTTCCTACAGAAGCATTCCAAATTACAAAACTCTGCTCATACCCATTGTCCCGCCCCGTATTATAATTATAATTGATGGAGGAGTTTATGCGTACCCCTTTCCAAAAAATACAAGTAAAATCATTACGAAGGGTTTGATTGTAGTAATTATAGCTCGCCTCTTCATTGGTATTGTTATGTACGACACTGTAATTACCCGAGTAGCTCACACTAAAAAGCAACTTTTGACTAATACGACTGTTGACGCTCAATCGTTGATTGATTCCATAGGTATTCGAAAAGCTTACTTGATTATTCAATAAACCGATATCATGGTTGTGGTGGATTCCCGTATTGGTATTCACATTTAATTTCAACGAAGTGATAGGCACTCCAAAGGTTACCGTGGCACGGGCAGTATAATATCCATCAATATTTTCCGGACGCGTAAACTCTGCCCCTTTCCCTAAAACCACCTCTGGCGCCAGGAGCGTATCTGTCACGGCGATTATGGTTGAATTCACAATCTTATTGGATGACAGATCCAACACCGTACTTATTGAAAAATTGGCACCGGTTTCCGGATTCACCCGCCTATAATTTCCCCGGAAACGATGTTGATATTCCTGTTTAAGATGTGCGTTGCCTGTACGGATATGAAGTGGATTTTGATTATTTATTACATCTTGTAATTGATTAATGGATGGCGCCCGTGTAGCCGTATGATAATCGATACGAACATTCTCATGTTTAGAAAAGCGGTAAGTTAAATTTATTTTTGGCAAGTAACTGTTAAAATCGATAGCGACATGGTCTTCATCCGGAAAAAACCGTTGGTTCTGTAGTTGTGCCCGCTGTACATCTACACCAAAATCGAATATCAGAGGTTCATTATTGATCTGATAACTTATACCTCCGCTGTGGTACAAATAGTCATTCTGGAATTCATTGGAAAGTTGTCTATTTAATTCACTAAACTGACCCGTTTCTGCCAGAAATTCAAATGTTTCCCGATTCGCATAGTTATGAGTGTTCCTTAAACTATAATTTGCCTGCAACCTGCTCTTCGGCGTTAAGGGTTCAGTATAGGCCACCCGCCCTGTTATGCCATTTCCATCTCCATAATTATTGCTTTCGTTATTAACAGTATCGATTCTATCCAATATATAATCTTCAAAAAACTGATTGAAGGACAAAGTTTGGGCGAGGCTCTTATTACTGTTCATTGAACCGTTCACTCCCAGAGAAATCGTACGGCCTACTTTTCCCAGTTTAAGCCGATAATTAAAACTCCCTGAAAAATTAAAATTCTGATTGCGGTTCTCATTATTGCGTTGTGACGCATTTATAGGCTCTTCAGTCTTCAGCTGTGTTTCGTTATTGGAAGAATTAATGTTGTTCGTTTTCTGAATACTAAAGTTAGGGGTGAATGTCAATGATTGATTAGAATCAATTTCATATTCAAGCTTAAAATTGGCTCTATGGCTATTGTTTTCGCTGTTACTTTCGCTCTGCCTTTGTGTAAATCGATTGGCATTCGCTCCGATAAGCATTTCCCGGTTAACCAGCCTGCTTACTTGGCTATTCCTACCGTTTATCGTATAATTGGCATTAACTTTCAATTTCTCCCACCATTCATTATTATAATTAACCGCCAGGTTATTCGTAAGTGCGTTGCCCGGTCCGCCTCCACCCGAACGGTTCCTACTTCCCCTCTTCTCCTCCTGAGCTCCTATTTCAGCCATGGAAAAGTTTCGTTGGTTGACATTATTGGCTACCCCCATCACCGACAGACGCCTTGGCCCACTAAAAAAGTTGATGTTCCCCCCTGTATTATAACGTTCCTGATTGCCATAGGCCGCTGTCGCCCGCCCAAAATGTCCGTGTCGCCGGTTAGGTTTGGTAACAATATTTATAATTTTTTTTCTGTTGCCATCATCAAAACCCGTAAAGCGAGATTCCTCACTCTTCTCATCAATAATCTGAATTTTATCGATCACATCCGCAGGCAGTGTTTTTAACGCTATCCTGGGGTCACTGCTAAAAAACTCCTTACCATCCACAATAATGCGCTGCACTTGTTCTCCCTGCACCAGCACATTCCCTTCCTCATCCACTTCCACACCAGGTAACTGCACGATCAATGCATCCGCATCCGCATACGGTTCGGTAGTATAGGCTGATGCACTGAATTGAGTCGTATCCCCCATTACTTTTACCAAAGGTTCGGGGGCAGAAATCTCTATCTCACCCAAATTAGTCGTGTTAAAAGCCAATACGATAAGTAATGGCTTCTGAAGGAGTTCTTTGGTAATCGCCAGCTTCTGTTCCTTATAGCCGACAAAGTTAACCTGAAGAGAGGAAGCGCCCGCTTTCATTTCCAGGGAAAAACCACCTTTTGAATTTGCCACGGTACTGGCAAGAAGTGAATCTTTAAGATTAAATAAACGGATGTTTGCCCCTTCCAATGGCGCCTGGTGTAAACTATCCAATACTTTCCCATCAAGCTGTTGTTGTGCCAAACCCAAATGGGGAATAACAAATAACACGAAACAGAACAGGAAAGTAAAAACCCTTTGCATATCGATTAGATTTCGGAAGACGCAAAAAGTTTAACTGCAACAGCTATTTTACAAAGCACCAACACACCCTGCATTGAACGGGAAGGGCTACTTTAAACCGGCTTCTATATATGCCGACCGCCCACTTATATGACTGACCCGTTTCCCTTCTTTGAAAGTCGCCGATCTCACCGTTCCCGGCAAGCTCATCATAAACGGTTTTATATATTTTAAAGAATGGGCAGTAGGTTCCGATCCGTCAGTTGTATATCGTATCTCCGGTTGGTAACTATTCGTTTCCAAAGTGACTTGTGCTTGCTTCGCGGTAGAATCTATATCTGTGCTTATCCACACATCATAAGCACTCTTAGAATAATTCATCCCCAAACTCTCATATCGTTTATACTGTTTCTCCATCCGGAACTTGAAATCGTCCCAATCCTTCAATTCAGGTTGTGTCCAAGCCACCTCAGCGAGAGCTGCTGCACGCGGGAATGCCATGTATTGTACCTTCTCGGGGGAATGAATATACTCAGACCATACATTGGCCTGTACCCCTTTTATATAATGGGCCTCTTCAGGCGATAATTCAGAAGAAATCGGTTCAAAAGAATATGACTTTTCCAAAGTAGTCAGGCCACCAATGGCAGCCGGTTCAAGATAAGGTTCACCTTGATAATAATCCAAATAAGCAAATGTTGTAGGGGCCATAATCACATCATGATGCTGTTTTGCAGCAGCAATCCCTCCTTTTACACCTCGCCAGGACATCACCGTAGCATTTGGAGCCAAACCTCCTTCAAGGATTTCATCCCAACCGATAATCCTTTTATTTTTTGTTAACAGAAAATCTTCAATGCGCTTGATAAAATAGCTTTGCAGTTCATGTTCATCTTTTAACCCTTCCGTCTTCATCCGTGCCTGGCATTTTGGACATACCTTCCAGCGATCCTTCGGGCATTCATCTCCACCAATATGGATGATTGGGCTGGGGAACAATTCGGCAATTTCAGTAAGCACATTCTCAAGGAATTCAAACGTTTGTTCATTTCCCGCACAAAATACGTCCTTTTGGATACCCCAATGTACAGGCATCTCAAAGGGGCCACCCGTACATGACAATTCCGGGAAGGTGACGAGTGCTGCCAGCGCATGACCGGGCATTTCCACTTCGGGGACGATCGTTACATATCGTTCCTGTGCATATTTCACAATCTCACGAACCTGCTCCTGCGTATAATAACCACCGTGCGGATTCTCATTAACCTGACGGGGTGACTTGTCATACTGTGTTCCCTTCCGCCAAGCACCCACCTGGGTAAGCTCCGGATATTTCTTAATTTCTATACGCCATCCATGGTCTTCCGTCAAATGCCAGTGAAACGTATTCATTTTATGCATCGCCAGGTTATCAATATACTCCTTGATGAAGTCAACTGAATAAAAATAACGACCAACATCAAGCATCATTCCCCTCCAACCAAAACGGGGCTTATCAATAATTTTACCGGCCTGAATGGCAAAAGATGCACGGGCCTGTGCCACATTATCCATAGGTAACAATTGATAAATTGTCTGCGTTCCATAGAAAATCCCGGCAGGTTTCCTGGCCTGTAATACGATTCTGTCGTGATCAATAGCAAGGGCGTACCCCTCATCTCCCAACGAATCGGATACCCCGTTTAAACTTAAAACAATGCTATTTTTTTCCGAAGGGACACCCTCCTTCACCGCCAGCTGGTAGCCAGTTACGTTTTCCAATTGATCAGACAGCTTTTCCCCAATTGCCTTGAGATCGACATTCCCTCCTTCGACCACGATCTTAGTGTCTTTGTTCAACGAGAAACTACCCCCAGATTCCTGCACATTCAAGGGTTTTGGAATGACGGAAGATAAACTATTCGGCTGGTGAGGCGCAGTTTGGGCCGAAACCGTCCCTAAAAACAATATAAGCCCCGCCAGCAGCGTAAAGATGCTACACGTTTTTACATTCCAATGGTTATCAAAAATCCTTCTTCTCATTTTTGTTCTTTATTATAGTATTCCAATTATATGCAGTATAGCAAAAATATACGGAGGTTTATCAGCCGCCAGATTCACCTTGCGATGTAAGGCGCTTAATTAAATCCGTTTCTTCCTGGCGGTAAGGAGTTCCATCTTTTCTAAAAATATCATGGAACCATAAAGGAGGTTCAGCAGTATATTGTTTTTTCCAACTATCCCAAGGATAAATCGTCTGTGTCTTTCCATCCACAAAACCCCAATTTATCATCCCCACTTTATATTTCTTGGCAATAGGCAAAGAGCCCTGAAAAGTACTTCCATTTGGCCGCGCCATATACTCTGTACAAATAAGCGGTTTGCCATAAGGCTGAAGCTGCTTTATCCTATTCTCAAAAACCTCCGGGGCATCATAGCTGTGAAAGGTAATGATGTCTGACTGCTCCAACTGAACTTTTTGCAAAGGGCTCAATGATTGGTCGGAAGACCAGTCACCGCCAGCCCATACCCCAGATGTAAGTGGTTGCGAAGGGTTCATTGCCCTTGCCCATTCAAATGTTTTCTTCAATAAAGGATAAACCTGATCAACCTTATTGGTATCCTCAACACTGCTATACGATGATGGGTTCATATTATCCGGTTCATTCCATACATCCCAGGCTAAAATCCTATCATCATTTGCAAATCGGGCAATAAGGCCTTTCACATACCTTTCCAGGCGTGGGTACTGGGTGGAATCTTTTAAGGCATTTTGACCTGGACTCTGAACCCAACCTGAATTATGTACAAAAGGTTGCGGCTCACGTTGTACTCCCAGTTGGGGAAAAGGATCCCAGCATGAGTCAAATATTACGAACATGGGCTTGATCTTATGCCGCTTAGCGATGTCAAGAAACGCATCTATCCGGTCAAAGAAACCCAATGAGTCTTGTTCATACAACAAATCATGAAGGTAAACCCTTGCTGTATTCATTCCAAGAGATTCCGCCAATCCCAACTCTTTGTCTATAATCAAGGTATCAAACGATACCGCCTGCCACATCTCCAGTTGGTTAATCGCGGTACTGCTGATGTAATTTGGACCTACCAACCACCCTTGCCTGGCATACCACTCATTTGCCTCTGCTTTGCTCCAAACCTTCCGCTCAACCGTATTCTTCGGACCGGAAGTACAGGCTAATAAAAGAAAAGTGATACCTAAAACAATTAAAAGTGGGGAGGTCAAACGTTGTTTCATATCTCGATCTTGACAAATATCTTCCAATACTACATAAAAGTTTACGATAAATTAAAATTTTCCTCCTTTTAAATCAACAGGTCAATAAATAACAATCTCATCCGTAAATATAAAACCTGCCTGCGTATTTGGGGCAATTACCCTCACATAGCGGCCTACTTTTCCCTTCAAATCAAAATCAAACGTCTTAAATGTCAAACGGGAACGCTCTTTAGACACATCATTATCAATTGTCTGGATCTTCTTATAATGTTTTCCATCATCCGAGATCAAAACACTTACCGATCCGGGTATGAATACACCCTTACGCTTGAGCTGTATAAATCTAAGCGATACCGACTGCAATTCTTCTCGGCGTTCAAAATCAATAACGACATCTAAATCCTTTGTAAAGCCTTGCCATTGGCCATCGCCATAATCAATTCCCCCAACTTCACCATCTACCAGTGAACTATCTCCTTGCGCCGCATAGGTATCCCAGGGGTTATTATACAGCACCTTTTTACCAATCGCTTTATGAATATTCGTTTGCAGGCTATCAACCGGTCCAACACGAATGGAATCCCGGTAAAGTGCCGCCTTTACCAAAGTAGACTTAAACAACTCCAATGGTTCTGTATAAATAGGAGATGAGATATCAGGATTTTTTCCATCGATGGTATAACGGATAACCGGATGATATTGCTCCGCGCCCAGCGTAACCAAGTTGCTTACCTTTACCTTATCGTATTTGATATCGATATTTACATGCAATGAAGGGCGGTAATAATTGACATGCAAGCGCTGCAACAGGCGGTAATGTGCTTGAAGACGATTCTCAAAATCGGTCCAGTTTTTAGTTTCAGGTTGGCTCCATGCCATTTCGGAGAGTGCCAGTGCCCTGGGGAATGCCATATACTCCACATGTTCTGTGGTTGGGATATACTCTGTCCAAACGTTTCCCTGAACACCCAGTACATGTTTCCTCTTATCATTCTTGATATCTTTCGCTATCGGATCATAATCGTATACCTTTTGAATCGGCAATAACCCACCATTTGCCTCCGGCTCAAAAAGCGGATTCCCCTGATAACTATTAAAATACATAAAGGATTGGGGAGCCATGACCACATCATGTCCTTCATTGGCAGCCTTTGCTCCTCCCGCTTCTCCCCTCCAGCTCATTACCGTCGCTTCAGGTGCCAAACCACCTTCAATAATCTCATCCCAGCCCAACAACTTCTTTCCTTTCGACTTTAAGAATTTCCCGATCCGGTTTACCGCATAGCTTTGCAGTTCATCCACATCTTTTAATGACTCATCCTTCATACGCTGTTGGCATTTCGGACATTTTTTCCAAGCGGTTTTATTTGCTTCATCTCCCCCGATATGAATATATTGGGATGGGAAAACAGCGATTACCTCCGTCAACACATCCGTCAGGAATTGGAATGTCTCTTCATTGCCCAAACAAAAATCTGAATTTTTATAAGGGATCCCAGAGCAAGACAGTTGCGGATAAACGGCGAGCACCTCCTTAGAATGACCCGGCATTTCAATTTCCGGGATGATCGTTATGCCGCGTTTTGCTGCATAAGCAACCAATTCTTTCGCTTCCTCCTGGGTATAAAAACCACCACTCGCGTTGGGGTCTCCCTCATTGAGGTATCGGCGGGGGCCGGCTCTCCAGTCCTTCCATTCTATTTGATCCCGCCATGCGGCTTTCTCCGTTAATAAAGGATATTTTTTAATTTCCAAGCGCCATCCCGGACCATCTGTCAAATGCCAATGAAAAACATTCAATTTATAAAGAGCCATTAAATCAATGTACTTCTTCAAAAAAGAAATCGGGAAAAAATGCCGGGACACATCCAGATGCAGGCCACGATACTGAAAACGCGGGGCATCTTCCAGGGTAAAAGCAGGCAGAACCTGTCCATTTTCCTGAAGATAAGCCAGTTGCATCAGCGTTAACACGGCATTGATCATCGCTTCATTCGTATTGGCGATCAAGCTTATCCCATCTACATTCACAACAATACGATAAGCTGTCGCCCCCAGTTTGTCCAATTTGTCCGGTTTAATCAAACGAATACCTTTTTCCGGTATCCGTTTGGCAGATTTGATACGCTCTATTTCATCAAAATGTACAAAGGGGTGCTCCGCCAACAACTGGGCAACTTCAGTAAACTCATCAAAGGCGGCAACCTCTACCTTTTCAGGAAAAGTATAACTCCCCGATTGCATGAGCAATCTGGATGGTTTAGGAATAATAGGGAGACTTACTTGTGCAAACGATATAAAAAAAGAACCTAAGAATAGCGCAATAAGTATACTAATTTTGCAATTCATTTTGTTGGTTTTTGGACACCGCAAACTTAATTAAAATTGCTTTTATATACAATTTTATAGTACCTTCAGGACAAGGCTGATTGCGCTTAAGCGTCAAGTTATTAAGCGTCACTCATTCTTCCGCCTCGCAATGACCGATAAAGTTTAATGCGTCTGCCCTGCATACACACTGCCCTGAAAGGAAAGAAGAGCCTATTTCTCCGCACGATTAGCGACCACTTGCATGAGCAGAGCAGGCTCATTGGTCGTAATATAGGTTACGCCCTTATCCAAAAGCCCACGCATGTCTTCTTCTGTATTTACAGTCCAAACATTCACAACGAGCCCCAGTTCAAGCGCTTCCTTTATCCATGAAGGATTTTTTTTATACACCTCATAATGGTAATCCAATCCATAAAATCCGTCCCGCTTTGCTTGTGCCGGGGATACATTGCCGTTTAAATAAGATACTTTAGCCTGGGGATCCAATGCCATAATCCTCTTTGCGGCATCATAATCAAAGAGAATATATTCTACCTGCTTTTGAGCATGAAGCTTATGGACGAGCCTGACAGTCTCTTCCGCAGCTTTCAATGTATATTCTTTTCCTAAAGCAGATGACTTGAGTTCATAAATAAGCTTGGTACGGTCTTGCTTGATCCCTTCTTCAAGATATGCCTTTGCCGTGGGTATTGGCTCTCCATTGGGATGTTTCTTGTTCAATAGTTCTTTATAAGTGGAGGTGGCAATATCCACACCATAAAAATCTTTATCATGATTAACCACGAGCACACCATCTTTTGTAAGGTGCACATCAAACTCCACCCCGAAACAACCCATTTCAATCCCCCGCTTTAAGGATGCGATTGAATTTTGAGGCAGTTTATCCTCTTTCCAGGCCCCTCGGTGTGCTATTACCGGATTCTCTGCAGGCTGCGAAAAACCATCCATATAAAACATATTTACAATCAACAAGATCAATACCGTACCTTTTATCCTATTCATAAACTGATTTTATCCATTCTGTTATCGTATGTCCAATAATACACATAGAAATGTAAGAAAACAAATCATTGCACACATAATTGAAACAAGTTCAATTTAGTTATTCCACCAATAGGTAAATTTTACTACCAATGCCCGGTTTTTAGAAAAAAAGGGTTGAGGTAAATAATTGTCTGTGTAGACTATAAAAAAGTCGGATGCCGGCTTATAGCGCCACTGCAACCGGGTATTGATATTGATATTATCCTGTTGTTCATTATATTGCACAAAGCCGGTAAAAAAAATCTTATTGGTCATCGTTACATCAATCCGAGGCCCCAAGAGCCAAAAATGCCTATGTCCCCATGGTTCAGGCAACCACAATTCATTATAGCTGGAACTCAGCAAAATATTTACGTAAGGCTGAAACCGGTATCCCAGGTCACCCGTAAAACCCAATTGTCTTCCCTCGGCATAATATCCACCTTGTTGATATGACAATCCGTAGGTCAAGAAATTCTGGGGCCCTGATTTATAATCGATGCCAAAGGTCGTCCATCGATGTTCTGTCCCCGTATCAAGGAATCCCACCGCCGAATTTGTCGGGTCAAAAGGCTGCAACAATTTTACGAAATCATGGCGAAGCTGTCCGCTCAAAGTACTGGAATTACGAAAATTAAGCTGGTAAGCGAACAAACCTGAATAATCGGTTGATTTAAAAGACCTATCAAGAAAAAATGCATAATCCACCTGCGGACCATGATTTAAAATAATACCTCCCTTAGGGAAAAAAAGGTATTTTACCTGTGGATTGATCTTGATATAACCCTGCCGCGGCACATAGCCAACCTCAGCATCATAGTTTTTACCCACCGCCTCATACTGTCCGTTGATCGTCCACTTCTTGTTCGTATACTGTAAATTTCCGGCATGGGCGAAATTGTCTTCCGATTTGTCGGGACTAAAGGACTTCAGCACCACTGCCTTTCCTGTCCACGCGTTATTGGATGAGGCGAGGTTATATTCTATTCCGATATTCCTGTTGTACAGGGAATACATGTTCTTGTATTCCTCTGAAAGGTTTCGATAATGCAGGGCAGCTTTATTGATGAAAATGAATCCAATGTTCGACCGCGCAAATACCTTCCGTTGGAGTGCCACAGCCGTAAAGTTCTGACCGGGCAGCCCAAGATCATCAACAGTCTTTGTTTGCATGTTCATTAATCCGACCCGCCAGTTCTGATCAATTTTTCCACTGAGCCGGGCCCCTGCAACAATGGGAGCATCCAAGCCAATCCGCCTCGAAAAGAAAGGGCGCAGGGTACCATAACCAAAGTTGTTAAACTGATCGCCATTTTCAATGAAGAACTGCCGTGTTTCAGGGAAGAAGAGTTCATAACGACTCAAATTGGTCACTTGCCTATCTACTTCCACCTGCGAAAAATCAGGATTCACCGTCAGGTCCAAATTCAAGGAAGATGATACCGCAAATTTAGCATCCACACCCACATCCAACTGACTGGAACCCGGCTGGTCATTTTCATAATCTTTATTCAAGCCCCCAAGTGCATAAGGAATGATGGAGACATTCAAGCCCGGACGCGGAGGAGGTTCTTCCCATACCAATGTACCCGTATAAGCAAGCGAAGCGGTAGGGAACCTCCGGGGAACAGGAGCCCAGCTTGACCTTTCGGTCTCCCGGATATCATTGCGGCTGAAATTAATGCCCCATTCCCTGATTTCTTCATCATACCGTATCGTAGTGAAGGGAATAGCCGCTTCAAAAACATACCTGTCATGATAATCCTTAACTTTAGAGACCCACTTGTTGTCCCAACTCAAATCCACCTTGCCCCCATCATACATCAAACCGTCCCATTGCGCACCGGCCGCATTTGAACCGAACGTAAAGCCGTTCGTCTGATCATTGAAAGGATCAATAAAAAAAATAAAATTATCGTTCTTGGGAAAAGAGAAGTCGCGTCGCAACGATTCCACCATTTGCGGACCAGGCCGGGGCTTATAACAAATCGCCAATATATACAGGTTCTTCTCATCATAAGCCATCCGCACTTCCGTGAGGGCATGGGCATAACTGGTATCCATCGGTGATACCATGTAGAAATTATCAGCGACTTCCGCATTCTTCCATGTCTCCTCATTCATCATCCCATCTATATACATCATTGATGCCGTGGGGGAGATATGCAATCTATACGCTTCGTTTTTCTTTTGTGCAGAAAGATGAAGACTGATTAAACAGCAACTGAACAAAAGTCTATACGGTATAGTTTTCATGTTCCAACAAAGCGGGGTTATCTCAAAAATCCAACACTATCGTCATTTCGACTGGAGCGGAGCGAAATGGAGAAATCTATTTTATGATTATCAAATTTTAGATTTTTCGACTACACTTCGTTTCGCTCAAAATGACGCAAACATTTAAATTTGGGACAGCCTCGACGGGTTTGACTTGAGGCAGCCTCATTGATTATTTATTTGTATTTAGGGCCTCTATTGAAGTTCAGAAAACAGGGAAAGTAATTCCGAAACAATCTTTCTTGTCGCGTTCTTCTCTACTTTATTTACGGTCAACCAGGTTTCATAGCCTCCAACTTCATGTTGTTCAGGTGTAGGCAGGTATCCACCCCAACCGTTTGCCAACTCAATGGTAAACGTGGATTTTAGCGGACTTTTGGCCTTGATCTCCAAGCCTGTTTCAGTAAATACCTCAAAAGGAACAGCAGCAATCCCCAAATCACCAATGCGAAAGGCCTGAAGAATGATATTCACCTGATCGGGCCATTCCCTTTCCATTTGGAGCACACTCTCCGCAAATACTTTCTCAAGCGGATGGTACAAGGCTTTCTCTGAATCGGGTCTTGCCAACAACTTTTCCGCACGGGCAAGCATCTCCGGAGTAGCCCGCCGTACAGCAAGCGTTAATTCCGATTGAATGGCCTGTAATTTTACCCAGTCCTGGTGCTTTATCCCTTTGTAAACCCGAAAAACCTCTTGGGCAACATCATCTGCCACGACCTTCATCTTTGCATACGGCGGGTTTTTCTCGGCAGGCTTACCATAATTGTTATTGGTCACGTCGCCAGAAGTACCGTTCGACATGATTCCAACAAAAGGAGGATCTTGACGATCGGCGCCCAACAATTCCTGCATACGGTCGGCAAAGACGGCAAAGTAATCTGCTGAAAGATGCCCTCTAGGCACACCGCCCACATAATGTAAAGAGTAATTGCCAAGTATAGCAATAGACCGCCCACTTGCCGACTGAACCGAAATAAATGACACTTGCGGATCGGTAGGACCCGCAGGTTCCACCAAATCGGGATTTACAAATCCAGGATTCATCTTTACCAGGTCCTTCCCACCAAAGGGATTGTTTACCGGTTCTTTCATCTTCCACCGACGGTTAAATAGGTGTTGCGGTACCTCCCCGGCTCCCCAACCAATACGTGCCGGCTCTAAATTATTAAGCGCTACCTGCACGCCATCGGCGATACGTTTCACTAAAAATTTTTGATAACCCACTAAAGGCTTCCCCTCATTCCAACTGCACCACCCCAAATCATCTCCCGTTATACCGCCCCCTGCACCAATGCAAGAATGCGTATGCGTGGATGCCATAAGCATATTTCCTGTAGGTAGCCCGGTACGCTCATGGATTAACTGCTTGGCGGCATCAAACACTTCCCGCTTGATCCCCACATTATCTACAATAACAAAAACCAATTGGGTAATGCCATCATCCAGCACGAGTGTACGCGCATGAAGTTGATCATGGATGTGCGTAGCCGGAGGAGGTGTACCAAAATTACCCACTATTCCCAGTCCCAAATCAGGAGTGATATTACTCGTAGATGCTCCCGCACGAAATACTTTTCCTGTACCCGAACCGGGCTGTGCGCTGACCATTCCCATACATGCCAATACAAATGAAAGAATCAAACGGATCCGGTATCCATTCCAGGGTAATAGTGTCGATTTCAACTGCAGTAATTTCATCTGTTTATTATTTTCTGTCAGATAGAACCTTACCGAAGGTAGATTACTTCTTGCTAAGATCTTTTACCCTGATATTCCTAAACCTTACCACATCGCCATGCCCCAAAAAGCCGATGTGGCCTTTATCACGCTTTAGGCCCGGGTGGTCTCTCTCGTCTATCGTCCCGTTTTTACTCGCCTTTTCAATATTACCATTCAAGATTACATGTCCGTTCAAGATCACTTTTACACGTGGTCCCTTAACAATCACCTCCTGGTAATTCCATTCGCCTACCGGCTTTAGGTAACCCCGTTTTGCCGGGATCACACCATATACAGAACCATGGTATTGATATTCATGCAGCGTTTTGTATTTGTCTGCCGTATTATCAATAATTTGCAATTCCATTCCTTCATACGCAGCCACCCCTTCTAGCGGTGCACGGATCCCCAATCCATTGTTGGCTCCCGGCGTTAACTGAAATTCAAAGCGGAAAACAAAATCACTGAATTCTTCCTTCGTAAACAAATCACCTTTACCACCACGCCCCGGATAAATCACAAGCGTTCCATTCTCTACGATATAATCTATGGTATTACCCGTCCACTGATCTAGATTAGTTCCATCAAACAATACTTGAAACCCTTCAGCTTTCTCTTTTGTACTAAGCTCGAATTTCCCCATGCCGTTATTCCCTTGCCCATACAGCATAGCGGGAGCTGACAATGCGACCATCATATAACATCCCATGAGCAGGGAATGGCTCTTTCTTTTCATACTATTCTATTTATTTTACGTTTAAAATTTCACCTTTATTCCAGTTTTGAAAATAAGGATAATAGTTCAGCGACAATCTTCCGTGTCGCGTTCTTTTCCACCTTATTCGTGCCCAACCAAGTTTCATATCCACCAACTTCATGCTGCTCAGGGGTAGGTAAATAACCATAAGCCCCATTGGCGAGTTCAATGGTAAATGTAGGTTTAAACGGGCTCTTCGACTTTATCTCAAGACCAGTTTCCGCGAAAGTCTCGAAGGGAATGGCAGCAACGCCAAGATCACCGATGCGGAAAGTCTGAAGAATGATGTCAATCTTTGCCGGCCACTCTTCATTAAATTGCAGCAGATGCTCTGCATAAGTTCTTTCCAATGAGTGGTACAAGGGTTTTTCCGTAGCTGGCCTCGCCAGTACTTTCTTCGCATTCTCCAACATTTCCGGGGAAACTTTTCGGGTTTCCAATGTTAATTCCGATTGTGCCGCCTGCAAGCTCACCCAATTTTGATAATCAATGGTTTTATAAACGCGGAAAACCTCCTGGGCAACATCATTGGCGACAACGCGCATTTTCCAATAGGGGGGATTTTTCTTTGCAGGTCCCCTGAAATTGATATTGTTTATATCGCCCGAAGTACCATTCGACATGATTCCCACAAAAGGCGGATCTTGGCGATCTGCTCCTACCAACTCCTGTATACGATCGGCGAACACCGCGAAATAATCAGCAGAAATATCATTCTTGGGCACACCGCCCACATAATGTAACGAATAATTTCCAAGCAGTGCAATGGGCCGGCCCTCAAGCGATTGAACCGAAATAAAGGAAACATCCGGATCAGTAGGACCGGCAGGTTTAACCAGATCAGGGTTTCCAATGCCCGGGTTCATCCGAGCCTTATCCATTCCCCCGAAAGGATTATGAACAGGCTCCTTCATTATCCAACGCCGATTGAACACATGCTGCGGCACTTTACCTACTCCCCAACCGATACGCGCCGGCTCCAAATTATTAAGTGCCACCTGCACCCCATCGGCAATCCGGCTAATCAAGAACTTTTGGTACTCATCAAAGGGCTTTCCCGCATTCCACCCCCGTCTGTTTTTTATACCTACTCCTCTTGAACTCACAGAAGAATGCGTATGAATTGCCGACATGAGCATATGCGATGTCGGCATCCCAGTCCGTTCGTGGATTAAACGCTTCGCCTCATCGAGCACTTCACGTCCAACCATTAAATTATCAATAACGACAAATACCAGCTGGCTTGTTCCATCATCAAGCACCAATGACCGTGCATGCAACTGATCGTGAATATGCTCCGCAGGAGGCGGATTCCCAAAATTACCGACAATTCCCATTCCCAAAGGCGGGGTAATATTGCTCAAAGAAGCCCCGGCACGAAAAACTTTTCCTTCCTTGCTTGCAGGATTTACTTGTCCAATCAGCAATCCCGGAAGAAAAAGGAATACGAAACAGCCAATCAGGAAATTTCTACTTATGTTAAAATACATCTTCATCTTTATTTATTTCAAGGTAGAAAACAAAGAAAGCAACTCTGCGACAATTTTCCGCGTAGCATCTTTCTGGACCGTATTGGTTCCCATCCACGTTTCATAGCCACCCAATTCATGCTGTTCAGGTGTGGGTAAATAGCCGTATGCCCCATTGGCCAGTTCAATCGTAAAAGAAGGTTTAAAGGGGCTCTTTGCCTTTATTTCAAGACCAGTCTGCGTAAAAGTCTCAAAAGGGATCGCAGCTACGCCAAGATCACCAATGCGGAAAGCCTGGAGAATAATATCGATCGAGTCGGGCCATTCGTCCCGCAATTGAAAGACACGTTCAGCATACGTTCTTTCATTACTATGGTACAGCGGTTTCTCAGTCGTCGGCCTTTCCTGCACTTTTTTCATTATCGCCTCCAATTCGGGTGAAGGTTTGCGCACCTGCAGTTTTAATTCAGACTGTGCTGCCCCTAAAGGCACCCAATCGTGATGATCAATTGTCTTATAAACCCGGAGTACTTCCTGCGCTACATCATTGGCAACGATCCGCATCTTTTCATAAGGTTCATGCTTCTCCCGGGTACCGGCATAATTAATATTGTTCACGTCGCCAGATGTACCGTTAGACATGATCCCCACAAAAGGCGGATCTTGCCGGTCGGCACCCAACAACTCCTGTATACGATCGGCAAAAACAGCAAAGTAGTCCGCAGAAATATCGTTCTTCGGTACACCACCCACATAATGCAGCGAATAATTTCCTAACAGGGCGATCGGTTTTCCTTTGACCGACTCTACAGAGATAAATGAAACCTCCGGATCGACCGGTCCCGCAGGTTTTAGAAGGTCGGGATTCTGATAACCCGGATTCATTCTAGCTTTATCCATCTCCCCAAATGGATTCATTTGGGGTTTTTTCATAATCCATCGCCTATTGAACACATGCTGTGGCACTTTTCCCACGCCCCAACCGATACGTGCCGGTTCCAGGTTGTTCAGCGCCACCTGCACGCCATCCGCAACGCGACGGGCTAAAAAAGTTTGATATTCATCCAAAGGTTTTCCATAATTCCAGCCCTTTCTCCTTTTACCTTCTCCCGCGGCACTCGTCGCTGAGTGTGTATGAATGGCAGACATCAGCATATGCGATGTAGGCAAATTTGTACGCTCATGAATCAGTCGCTTCGCTTCATCAAGCACCTCACGGTCAACCATCAAATTGTCAATGACCACAAATACCAATTGGGTAGTTCCGTCATCCAACACCAATGAGCGTGCATGAAGCTGATCATGGATGTGTTCGGCAGGAGGAGGATTGCCAAAGTTTCCCACAATGCCTTTTCCCAAGGGTGGGGTAATATTACTGGTCGACGCCCCAGCCCGGAAGACTTTCTCTCCTTTTGCGCCAGCCGATGAAGACTGTGCGTTCGCCATTGTTACAATGAACAGAAACAGGCAAGATGCTGCCAATTCACGAAGTATATTAGGATATCTCATATCTATGATTTTTATTTCAATCAGTCGTTCCCTAATGCTGCAAGTTCTTTTAACAACTTAATTGCCGAAGCTACCATCATTTCACCACCGCCGGGGGCCAAGCGGGAATTAATTGTCTCATAACTCCCTTGTGAAAACGCCCTTTTTGTAGGAACATACGCAATATGACTATTGGTCAACTCAACTACTAATGTCGTTTTAAAAGGCGAGGCCTCCTTGATTGCCATACTTAATTCCGTAAACAATTCGCCGGGAAGACCAACGATGGCGGCATCATCCCCTATCCTGAAAACCTGCACATGGAGGGGTATAGTCCACGGACTCTTTCCAATCGTAGGGGCGATTGCTTCTCCCGTTTGCCGCATCCAATGCAGGGAACGTATCTTTACTGCCCTTCTACGTGTTAAGAAAGCACTTTCATGGTACAAGGAATCTTGTTTTTCAGGCAATGCCCAGGCAAGTTCCTCATCCGAATACTGCTGCAGGGGGGCATATACAAATTCTGATCGGGCTGCTAAAAAAGAATGCGCTACAGGCTTTAAGTTAGGTACCTCCTCTTGGATAGCAGTCGCCAATGTTTCCCCGATCTCCTGAGAAGATAAACGTTTACTTCCCTTTTTTGCTTTTACATCAATATGGTTGATATCGCCACAAGCCCCCGTCCCGAATACAGATATAAAACCTTCCCCAAATTCCCTTTTCAGGGCTTTAGCCAAGAAGCCCGGATAATCGGCGCTGAACTCAGTTCCACCAAAAGTATCCGCATGAACCCCGAAACTGCTTACACAGCCTATAGGCTGCTTATCAGATGTTCTTCTTAAAAGGATGATCCCAACCCTCGGATCAACGGGACCGGCAGGACCGACAATAGCAGGATTGCCGACACCGGCATTCATCCGGACCGTACCGTCTGCTAAGATCGATCGCCGATTAAAAGAAATGCCTTCCGCACTTCCTGTCCCCGTTTCAAGATATACCTTGTCAGAGGCCTTATCTGCATCCATAATTGCTTTTGCGATTCGTTTGGCAAGCCAGTCAGGATAGTCTTCACCCTCAATTTTCGGGGCTACATAAGAAGCGGGCCTTAACCCTGCGTTCAATTCATCAATATTGAGATGATACGAGGGACTTGTATGCGAGTGTGTTCCCGAAATAATCATATTGGAGTAGGGAATGCCAATTTCCTGTGAGACGATCAGCCGAACTTTTGAAGAAAGCTCCCGCTCAACCCAAAGCAAATCGCAAACCACCAAGGCAAAGCGCCCTTCCCCCTTTCCAAATACGACTGCTTTAGCAAATAAAGGATCATGTATTCCTGTACTGACCCCACGGTAATGGGAATAATTTGGCGGCGGCGTTATATCAACCTGCGCTACACCGGCATATACAGTAGGAGGTTGAGCAGATTTAACAGACAAAGTGAAAAAGATTATCGGCAAAAAAACGAGAATTGAAAATGTACGGGTAGTTAACATATGCATATGTATTATATCATTTCAGAACAGGTTAACGCATTATTCTATAGCACCAAAAGCTACTGAAGAGTTTCTTAGTCATCTATTGTAGCGAACAAAGTAAGCAACTCCGCGACGATTTTCCGGGTAGCATTTTTCTCCACTTTATTTGTTGTGTACCAAGCTTCATACGCTCCCAATTCGTGCTGTTCCGGGGTCGGGAGATAGTCATAATTCCCATTGGCCAGTTCAATCGTAAATGTAGGCTTAAAGGGACTCTTCGCCTTAATCTCCAGTCCTGTCTCGGCAAAAACCTCGAATGGTATTGCTGCTATTCCCAGGTCCCCGATCCGGAAGGTTTGGAGGATAATATCCACTTTCTTTGGCCATTCTCTATTCATGTTGAGGGTACGTTCAGCATAAGTCCGTTCCAACGAATGGAATAAAGGTTTCGCCGTGTCGGGCCGTGCCAATATTTTTTTGGCATTCGCGATCATTTCGGGAGTAGCCTGCCGCACGTCGAGTGTCAACTCAGATTGTGCCGCACGTAGCTTTACCCAATCGTGATGATCGATCGTCTTATAAACCCGGAGTACTTCCTGTGCCACATCATTGGCAACGATCCGCATCTTTTCATAAGGCGCGTGCTTTTCACGCGTACCACCAAAATTAATGTTGTTCACGTCGCCAGACGTTCCGTTAGACATAATCCCCACGAAAGGCGGATCTTGCCGGTCGGCGCCCAGCAGTTCCTGGATACGATCTGCAAATACAGCGAAGTAATCAGCGGATATGTCGTTTTTCGGCACACCACCAACGTAATGCAAGGAATAATTTCCCAATAGGGCAATCGGCTTGCCTTTAAGCGACTGTACCGAAATGAACGAAACCTCCGGGTCGGTCGGACCGGCAGGTTTTAGCAAATTAGGATTGCCAATACCCGGGTTCATTCTTGCCTTATCCATCCCCCCAAATGGGTTCATCACCGGCTCCTTCATGATCCAACGCCTATTGAACACATGCTGGGGTACCTTGCCTACGCCCCAACCTATCCGCGCAGGTTCCAGGTTGTTAAGGGCGACCTCTACGCCATCGGCTATCCTCCTTATCAGGAAAAGCTGGTAAGGTTCAAAAGGCTTTCCAACATTCCATGCTCTTCGTCTTTCACCTTCGCCATTTGCACTTGTGGCAGAATGGGTATGAATCGCCGACATTAAGATATGTTCCTTTGGAAGACCTGTACGTTCATGGATAATCTCTTTGGCAGCATCGAATACCTCACGTCTGATCGAAACATTGTCGACTACCACAAATACCAATTTAATGTTGCCATCATCGAGCACCAGTGTACGTGCGTGAAGTTCATCGTGTACATTTTTTGCCGGAGGAGGTACACCATAATTACCCACCAGGCCAAGCCCCAATGGCGGTGTTATGTTACTTGTAGACGCGCCTGCCCGAAATACCTTGGTTTCTTTTGGTGTTGGTTGAGCCTGAAGAACGATAGTACTTAGAAAGAAGACTATCAAGGTAACAAAACCGGCAACTGTTGTAGAATTCGATGACATATAAATTAGTTTAGCATTAAAAACATTGAATAAGCATTTATTGAAGCTCAGGTTTGACGCTTCCATATTCCCATGGTTTGCCTTTGAAAGGTGGTGCTTTAGGATGTAAAGGCATAGCACCGGGTTTCATTTGCCAAGCGAGCTCCACCCCTGTATTGACCATTTTTCTACCAGCGCTCACCTCTAAGTTACTATAAGAAGTAAGTCGGGTCTCGTAGCCACCCCCATGTGGGCCAAAGGCCTCTTCAGTAGGGACATAACCCACGCAGCCATTTGCTAACTCAACAGGAAAAGTATAACGAAACGGACTCTGATCTTTTATGTCGAGGCCAAATTGGCAAAAGAGCTCGGCCGGATTCGTGATGAAGATGGCCGGTCCCACCTGTATGGCTTGTACTTCAACTTCCGCAGTCTTTCCATTCTGAAGTTTGGCATCTAACATGACAAGGCCCTTCGCAAAAAGCCAGTTTGTCATCCCTGCTTCTTTTGGGGATTTCTTGGCCAGTTCCATGCTTTTTCTCATCCGTTCCGCGCTTGGCACCCGTCGATTTATTTCCATCACTTTGATACGGGTATCGAGCGGAACCAAAACACCTCGAGGCATATCCAAAAGAACCCTTACCACTTCACCTCCCACACGGCCGCCCACAAAACGTGCCCAATCTTCCCCTCGTGGCTGAACATATGGATTTAAGTTATTTACCTGCGTAACATCTCCGCTTGCACCCTGAAGGAATACCACCTTGCAATCGCTTCCCATGGCACCCTGGATCGTTTGTTCCATATAATAAATCCAGTTCGCCGAAATGCCCCCGGGATTGGTAGTGGCATGGCATGCATAGTTGACAATACAACCCACACATTTCCCAGTCTTGTCCCACGCACCGATCACACCTACTTCCGGGTCAATGGGCCCCGCCGGCTCCACAATATCAGGATTAAGTTGCCCCGGATGCGTATAGGTCAATCCATTTTTCATCCGAAAGCGACGGTTGAACGCTACCTTATCCTCATGCCCGCAACCTACCCCCAGACTGGCATCAATTCGTGTATTATAGGCTTCGCAGACCGCATCAACCACTTGTTGGACGACATGTTCAAGGTATGCCGGATCAGCACTGGCAGATTGTTTATAAGCCAATTCCTGTACAAAGGCACTTGCATGATCATATTCCCCAGGTTGCGCGCCTGTAATTGGGCCGGAAGAGTGGGAATGGGACGCACCGATCAACACCGCCTCCGAGGGAATTCCACAACGTTTATTAACCTGTTCACGTATTGCTTTCACCGGTTTGGCATAAATCCCCAAGGCATCCAGGCCCACCATAGCCACACACTTAAGGCCATCATCCATTACTACGGCACGAACTTTACAGGGGTCATGCACCGATTTATGAAACACTTTGCTATATCCTCCCGGTTGTTCCATCCCAATCTCGGGTGTAATGTCGCGCTCACAAAATCCGACTTTCATGACGGCGGGTTCAGCCCCTTCCTGCATATCCGTCCTTGCTGCAGCCGCGGCATATTCGTGGGTACTTCCAAGCAAGCCCAAACTTGCCGCTGAAATCGCTGAATTCACAATGAAGTTTCTACGTGACTGTTTACTTTCCATTAATCATTATTAGGACCCACTTCACTTACCGATAAGCGGTTAAAATACGAGAAATTACGAAATACTTTATTAATCTAATTGGGGAGGCAAATCGCCATAGGCCCAAGGTGCTTTAAATGGTGGTGGTGGTGGCGGCAAAGGAATGTCTCCGGGCGTCATTTGATTCGCAAGCTCGATACCGGTATTGGCAAACTGCCGACCGGCAGACACCTCCAGGTTAGAATAAGAAGTAAGCCGGGTCTCATAGCCCCCGCCATTGGGGCCCAATGCCTCTTCCGTAGGCACATAACCCACACAACCATTTGCCAGCTCCACCACAAAGGTGAATGGGAATTTACTGCCCGCTTTGATATCTAAACCGTATTGTACAAAGTATTCTGCCGGATTGGAAATGAATACCGTTGGTCCAACCTGGATTGCCTGTACTTCCACTTCGGCTTCGGGCCGTTCTTTTATAAGCGCATCAAGCATCAGTGTTTCTTTCGCGAATGTCCAGTCCACCGCACCTGCTTTCTCAGGACCCTGCTTCACCAATTCCAGGGCTTTCTTAACATGCTCAGGTGAAGGTATACGGCGTTTAACCTTCCAAACACGTTGTCTGGAACCTAAAGGAATATCACTTCCTGCGCCCCGGCGGATAAGCAAAAGTGTTTTATAGGCTTCAGCACCCACGCGGCCGCCGACGATCTCCCTCCATTCTGCGGAACCGGGATTGGCAAATTTTGCAAGATTGTCTACTTGTGTAATGTCGCCGCAGGCTCCTTGCATAAAGACAACTGGCAAGGCAGCATTTCCGGTAGCCCCACGGAGTGTTCTTTCCATAGATCCCACCCAATTGGCTGATATACCACCAGGATTTGTTGTATTATGACAGGCGAAATTCACAATCACCCCAAGCAGGTTGTCGTTCATGTCCCAAACGCCGACGGTACCGACATCCGGATCAATTGGTCCGGCATAATCAACAATATCCGGGTTTCCTACCCCGGGGTGTGAGTAGCTTAGGCCGTTCTTCATACGAAGACGACGATTGAAAGAGACCTTATCTTCATGGCCAATACCCACAGCAAGTTTCGCATCGGTGCGATTGGCATCAGCTTGCACAACCGCTTCTACGATTTGTTTTTTCAAGTATTGAATAAAGCCGGGGTCCGATACGATGGATTTGTTGTTCACTAAATCCTTTACCAAAGGCGAAGCATTATCAAAATCCCCTGGTTCCGACATGGCAATTGGCCCTGATGAATGGGAATGGGAGGCGCCGATCATAATCGCATCCGGTGCTATCCCACAACGTTTCTGGATCTCGGCCCGTGTTGCCAAGACAACTTCCCGGGTCACAAATAATAAGTCAAGTCCCACAAGTGCTACCTTTTTTTTACCATCATCAAAAACCACTGCACGGACTTTACAACGATCGTGAAAGCTTTTATGGTAATTTTTCCCATAATTACCCGGGGACTCCATCCCAATATCGGGCGTAATATCTTTTTCGCAGAAACCAGCTTTGAAAACCGAGGCGGCTTTCTCGCCATCCGCAGCGCTGGTACTTACAACGAACAGGCAAGAAATAATAAGAGTAAGAATGTATTTCATTGTTTATTTGGGTTTAATTTCAAAACATAATTGATCCTCTTCACAAAATACTTTAGAGGTCGTATCAAAAGTTTCCATCTTCCCTCATTGAAGCAATCTCATAAACGCAGATTGCTTCGGCACTACGTTTCTCGCAATGACGAGTTGTTGTCTTCCATACCGCTTTTGATACAACCTCAAAGAATTTCTTAAAATCGCTAATCTTATTGATCAGATAAATATATACATTTATACTTAACTTATTGTTCCCATCCCGGATTTTGTGTCAAATTCGGATTCAGGGCCAGCTCCTGAGTAGGTATAGGATATAAATATAGCTTATCATCCCATGTTCTAGCCTCATAGCCCGGATAAATCACCCGGTAATTTCCGGTGCCGGGATCGCGGGCGCCCAAAATCGTTTTAGCCCCCTCCAGAAGTTTACCAGCCTTCCAACGCACGATATCATCCCATCTATCTCCCTCTGCACAGGTCTCTATACGGCGTTCCCGCCGTATTTCATTGATCAGTGGCGATACCGGGACCTCCCATTCCGGCCAATTCGGATCGACAAAACCTACGTCTACCGTAAGATGAGGCATCGCTACCCGATCCCGCAACAGGTTAATTGAACGGTCTAGCACATCTTGGGTGCATTCTCCAAGTTCAGCTTTAGCCTCTGCATAATTAAGCAGCACTTTACCATAGCGGAAAATAAAATCATCTGTTGTCGAAGTACTTGGAATCCTATCTTTTTCATAGGGGCTATATCCTTTAATGATATAATAACTGGTGGGACAGTAATTGTTTTCAAACTCAGGCATCTCCTTATAATTGACGACGCCGTTATCATAAATCCGATAAGGCCGTTCCTCCTGATAAATAGACTGCTCCATTCTGGGATCCCGCCCTACAAATTCATCGCCATATTCGGTATCACCATTGTATGAAGAGCTGAGCGCGATCGGCAAGCCATCTTTACAGAGATAAGACTCGACAAAATCTTTACTATACCCTGTATGTTGCTCCCCTAATTGCCGCACGTTGTTGTGCATGCGTTTATCGGTAATGTAGCGTTGTACCAGTATACCCTCCGGATTTCCCTTTAGTTCATATTGAACAAATAAATCGAAATAGTCGGTCTCCGGATTCCCAGTATTATACACAGCGAATAATCCTGAATTTATGATTTCTTCGCAAGCGGCTACCGCTACCCTTAATAATTCCTCGTGCCCGCCAACAACATTATGGTATTTTCTAAACGTCCCTTCGTATAGGCTCACCTGAGCTTTCAACGCATACGCCGCATATTTAGTCAGGCGGTCCGAGGTCGAAGTCGGAGGAAGATTTTCAATGGCAAAATCGAGTTCAGATAAAATATTATTGACAACGGTCTCCCTTGAATCCCTGGGAGCTGTTAACTCTTCCGATTCTGGGGTCAAACTGCTGTTTATCCAAGGTACCTCCCCGAACTTTTTCAATTTATCGAAATAATGGAAGGCCTTAAAAAACCTGATTTCCGCTTCGGCACTTAACAGTGTCGGATCATTTGGTAAATCCATGTTTGCAATCCGGTCCAATGCGTAATTGCAGCGACGGATCTGTAGCCAATCGGCCTTGCCCCAGCCCCCTCCGGATGAAGGAACCGTATATTCTCCCCAAGTATAACTATTGCGGCTACTCGGCACCTGGTTATCACTGAAATTATCAATATTATACCAAGCCAGGCGGGCATCATATAAAGTAGGATAGAATTGGTTGGCATACATCTCTACATCAGCCCCGCTTTTCCAGAACGTACCGTCGCTTATTTCATCGAGCGGATACTTTTCGAGGAATTCATCATTACATGCTGTCAAGGTAACCAAAGAAAGCATGAGTATTCTACAAATATTCTTCATCTGTCTATATTTTATTAATGGTCAGATTCATTACGATTAAAAACTAATATTAGCTCCTAATGACAAGGACCTATACATAGGATAAGCACTCGGCCCTGCTAATTCCGGATCTGATATATCGATCATTTTCGTTGCCGTCCATAAATTGCTTCCGGTAAAGAATACCTTTATCCTTTCGACCCCGAACTTTTGTGTCACCGCCGTGGGAATGGTATAACCCAATGTCAATTGCTTCAGCCTGATGTAAGCCGCATTTTGCAGGAACCGGGACTGAACAGCAGTGATGTCACCAGCTCCCGATATAATCGGTCTTGGGAAAAATGCATCCGGATTCTCCGGCGACCAGTAATCCATCGCGGCCTTGGAAATACCCACCCACTCATTGGAATATTGGGTCAGGTAATAAAGTGTAGACATCCAGAGGTCGCGTTTACCTACCCCTTGGAAAAACGCATCCAGTTCAAAGCCTTTCCATCCTACATTCGTCCGGAAGCCGAAGCTATAGCGCGGCGTGTTATTGCCAATAATGCTCATATCACCCGGATTATCCAGGGTTTGTGAGCCCCGGGTTATTTTACCATCCTTATTTAAATCGACCATCCAAAGGTCACCTGCCTGCCGTTTCCGGCCGTTTATATTGCTTTGATCAAGCGCCTCGGCTTCTTCATCGGTCTGGAAAAGCCCCCCGGTTGTCAATCCCCAGATATTACCCATCTTGCTACCCACATAATAATCGGAAATCAGTCCTGCCGGATTGCTGTACTTCGTGATAGTGGCGGAATAATCAGACAATATCCCAGTTATGCCATAGCGTACATTGCCCACCTGGTCTTTCCATTCGAGACTTAAATCAAAACCATTGGTACGAAGATCCGCCGCATTTGCCTCAGGTTCGGTAACAGCCAATACCGCCGGCAATGTTTGTGAGCGGGTCAACATATCTTTGGTATCCCTTCTATAAATATCAAAAGATCCGCTCAGACGATTGTTTAAAATGGCGAAGTCTATCCCCAGGTTTTTCTGTGTAACCGTTTCCCAGGTTAAGGTAGCACTCACCAAACCGGGAGCATAAATCGACATGGGTTTCTCCCCATTAATCAGGTAATTTACTTCTCCCGCGGTCAAGGTGGCGATATAAGGGTAATAACCTGATACATTCTGGTTACCCAAGTCACCATAAGAAGCTCTTATTTTCAGAAAGTTAATGGTATTCTTTGCGCCGGCAAAAAAGGCTTCATTATCCACCCGCCATCCAACAGACACTGAAGGGAAAAAAGCAAAACGATCTTTCTTGGCAAATTTTGATGTTCCATCATAGCGTCCATTGAACTCAACCAAATACCGATCATCAAAACTATAATTTATCCGGGAAAAGACACCCCGGATCGCATACTCATCAATACCATCGAAAGCATAGCGGTCACCAGAGGCCAGGTTAATATAAGGAACCGAATTGATGATCAGGTTACGACGCTCAGCCTGCACCATATTGTATACTGCTTTCTCCTGGTTAAAACCTACCATGGCTTTAAAGAAGTGTTTGTCGTTAAAGGTATTGGTATAATCAGCGTAGGCATTAAAAACATAATATTTATCATCTAAATTAGTCCTTGTTACCCTATTCGGATTACTCCCTCCGTAATAACCAACCACTTCACCTGCTACATTATAAAAAGGTTGCAAGGCGATATACGACAGTTGTTTTGTATTCTTCGTATTGAATGAATAATCGAGGTTAAAGGTCATGTTCTTAACGGGCGTCATCTTGAGGAGACCTGTCAGCCAGATGTCGCTGACATCCCGTGTTTGATATCCCCCTTCACTTAACATCTGAGCGGGGTTTTCAATAGACCCTTCATGTGTCCAGTTTCCGTTGGGATCTTTCAGGGGCTGGGTGGAATAGACATTTGTCTGATAAATAGTGCCATCTTCCGGAAAGGCATTCCTGAACGATACGTCATTGGGAGGGAATCGCTTTTCACTATTATTAATCGATATTTTCGTGCCGGCTGTTAACCAATCCGTGATATGATAATTCAGGTTGGTCATGAAATTATAGCGGTTGAAATGCTCATCAAAAAGATCCCTATTGGTAAGACCTTTTTGATTGATGTAGGAGAATGATGAATAATAATCAAAGCGTTCAGACCCTCCCGTGATACTGGCGGTATGTTGTTGCATGGGATAGCTGTCATTCATCAAAATGTCTTCCCAATTGGTATTGGCAACCCCGGTCCACTCATCCAGCCTGGCAGGATGTACAATTGCAGAGGGTTGCGAAGGATCATTATAGTGGGCCATCATGGCCTCCATGGTAATGTCATCATAGTAATTCCTACCATTCACGCGCATATACGCTTCGTTCATATAGGCAATACGATCTTTCGTATCAATAAAGTTGATCTTGCTCGTAGGGCTATTGGTGGTGAACAAAGTGGATACCGAAATTGTCGGCTTTTCCTTTTTCCCGCTTTTGGTGGTGATCAATATTACCCCGTAAGCTGCCCGGGCACCATAGATCGCTGCAGAAGCCGCATCTTTCAATACGGTTACACTTTCAATATCATTGGGGCTCAGCATATTGACATCCATCGGTATACCATTGACCAAGACCAAGGGGCTACCGCCATTGATCGAGGTATTTCCCCGAATATTAAACGTCGCCTCTTTGCCCAAGGAACCACTTCCCTGCGTAACATTCAGGTTTGACACAGTCCCCTGCAAACCTTGGCCGATATTCGCGATCGGCCGGCTTTCCAACACTTCAGAAGTCACTGTCGACACGGCCCCCGTCAGGTTCTCCTTTTTCTGCGTACCATAACCCACAACCACCACATCGCTGAGGGAAGACGTTTCGGCCACCAAAGTGGCATTGATGGCAGAACCGGTACCTATTGGTATCTCCTGCGTTGCAAAACCAATATAACTAAATACCAAAACGCCACCGGCCTCGGAAACCTGAAGGCTATAACGTCCTTCAGCATCCGTTACCGCCCCGATCGACGAACCCTTTAGCTTTACACTTACACCTTGCAGGGCTTGGCCTTCCGCATCGGAAACCTGGCCGGTAATTGTTTTTTGTTGGATAGATTTTGGGGAAACCATTCGTTCTCCAGCTTCTTCCGCTGCGTTTTTTAATGCACTGTTTTCTTCCATAAGAGTAGCCTTCCGGTCATTTCCTTCCGCGTATACCTGCAAAAAAGGAGTCATCATCAATAGCAGGATGAGTTTCAGCATAAAAGGGAGACCAAGAAGCCGGGAGATCCGTTCTTTATCCGTATAAAGTTTCATACATTTAAGCTTGATTAGGTTAAACTTTTTTTGTGTTTGCATAAGCATTTCATATAGGTTATCGTTTGGGGGCTAAAGAGTTCAAGCCACCAGAAAAAGTAATTCCTACTTCATAATTTTTCCTCCTTTCATGCCTTTTCTATCCATTGCAAATCAATCGTCCCGATCAAAAACCATTGTTCTGCGCCAATTTTCCTTGGCTAAGGTCAATTTCCGTTTGCGGTATCGGAAAAAGCTCATTGATTCCATCTCGGAAATTCTTCCCCTTACTCGAATTGTATTTCGTTGCATAAGCCCTGAGCACCTGCCCCGCCCGGCCCTGGCGGATCAAATCAAAATAGCGAAGGTTCTCCATACCATATTCCACCCGCTGTTCATGCCAAATCGCCTCCCGTAACAAACCCTGACCAATGGCCGTTATATCCGGAAGCACTGCCTTCCCCTGCCTGGCGCGTTTCCTCACTTCGTTTAAAGCCCACAATGCCGCGGCAGTATTCCCATTCTCATTGGCCGACTCGGCATACCATAGCAACAACATCCCATACCGGAATACAAGCTCATTCCTCCCCGAGTGTCTTGCATCGCCCGTAGGTGGAAACTCACTGGCTAATAAATACGCCTTCTTATTCATATAACCCGTTTCACTGTTCCCTACATTGGCGATCTTCCCGTCGGGCATCACATCATTCGCTTTGTAAACCGTTTGCCATAAGCGGGGATCACCTTCCTCAAACTCATCCACAAAATCCTGCGTAGGATTAGCAAAGCCATACCCATACATTCCCGCGCTTCCCTGCCTCAGGAAATTCATGTTGGCAGTTGTCGTATATTGGGGACTATAGACATAATTGATTTCAAAAATATTCTCTACCCCGAACTCGCCATCCATTGTAAACAAATGAAAATAATCAGGATCCAAGCTGTATTCCTTCGCATCGATCACCTCCTTAAACCAACGTTCAGCTTCCTGAAAATTCCCCTGATAAAGAAATACTTTTCCCAAATAAGCTTTCGCTGCCCCCTTTGTCACCCTTCCCTGTTCTTCTGCCGCCATCTGGCTTTTGGGAGGCAATACATTGATCGCTTCGTTCAGGTCATTCACAATAAGTTCATACACCGAGGCTTTGGGTGTTCGTTCGAGTTCATATTGTTTTACATCGGCATCCGTAATCAGCGGCACATCCCCATATAAAGTCACCAGGATAAAATAATAGTAGGCACGTAAGAATTTCGCTTCCCCAATGATACGCGCCTTATTATTCTCATCCATCGCTATATTGGGGACATTCTCAATGACTAAATTAGCACGATGAACACCCAAGAAACTATTCCTCCACGCTTGCAAGGCAACGGTATTGGTAGAAGTTAAGGTCGAATAAGCAATTTCATTAAAATAGCCCCCATCACTGGGGCCCTCCCCTCCTTTTTCAGCATTATCCGCTGCAATATCGTAGATGGAATAACCGCTGATGCCCGGGAAATTCAGGAGCGGATTATATGCAGCCGCCAAGGCTTGAAGCGCATCATTCTCGGTTACATAGGCAGAACCCAGAGACAACTCACCCAGCGGTTCTTTATCCAAAAGATCACTACAGGCTGTCGTAAATAAAATAATACTGAGGCAGAATATAATTCGTTTCATGATATTTTTTTTATTCATCGTTTCTTTTAATGCCCTTACAAACCAAAACTCAAACCCGCCATGATCACCCTGGGTTGCGGATAATAACCGTTGTCTATTCCCAAGCTCAATGAAGTGGCGGAGGGAACGCCGATTTCCGGATCATAACCCTGATATTTAGTGAGTGTCAACAAGTTCTGGCCAGACAGGTAGACCCTTAATTTTTTAATATGACCCGAAATAAGCTGCGGGAAGGTATAACCTACCTGCACATTTTTCAAACGCAGGTATGAACCATCCTCAAGAAAATAAGACGAGGCCCGCATGTTATTATTGGGATCATTAACATTCAGGCGCGGAATCGTATTGCTGCTCCCCGCCCCATTCCAGGCATTCAGCATTTCCGCATCAAAATTATAGAAGTTACTCCCTTGGGTAAAATATTTCCAATCGGCGATGATGTCGTTCCCTTGCACACCTTGCAGGGCAATACTTACATCAAATTGCTTCCATTGAAGATTGCCCCCTAAACCATATACAAATTGAGGCCAGGGACTGCCAATGCCCGTCCTGTCGTCTTGGTCGATCACCTTATCGCCATTCACATCCCGATAACGAATGTCACCCGGTGAAGTTCCCGGTGTCTGGAAAGCATGTTCCTCTACCTCCGCTATGGTTTGGAATATCCCTTCCATCTCATAGCCATAAAACTCCCCTATGGGGGCGCCCACGGTTGTCCTTGAGTAACTACCACTGAAGAGTTCCGCCTGCGAATTACTTAATTTTGTTACCTCATTCACATTCCGGGACAAGTTAAAGGATAAGTCGTAGGCTATATCATTCGTTTTGGGTTTATGGTAACCGACCATCAACTCAAAACCTTTATTCCTCACATCCCCCCCATTTACAAAAGGTGCCTGCTGAATTCCCGTATAGGCAGGCAGTGGAATACGCAAAAGCATATCCTGGGTTTTTTTATCGTAATAACCCGCGGAAACACTGATCTTATTGTTAAAGCCAACAAAATCTAACCCTACTTCCGTCTCTTTGGTCGTCTCCCATTTGAGGTCGGTATTGCCCAAGCTGGTGGGAGCCTGGCCCTGTTGCACCGATCCCCCAAATACATACACCAAATTAGAAGTCACCGTATTGGCGAAGGCATAATTGGGGAGGGAGTTTTGGTTGCCAAGCATGCCCCAACCTCCCCTTATCTTTAAATCATCTATAAAATCGATATCCGCCATAAAACTTTCATCGGAAATCCGCCATCCTACAGAAAATGAGGGAAAGGCTCCAAACCTATTGTTGCTTCCAAACCTTGAAGAACCGTCCACCCTAAAATTACCGGTAAACAGATAAGTCCCTTTATAATTATAATTTATTCTTCCCAAAAATGACAGCATGCCATAATCCCCTGCGCCACCACCGACAAGGTTACCGTCTTTGGCCAAATTCAGGTAACGTAAACTGGGATCTATATTGGCATTTTCCGGCAAACCCTGTCCGTAAGCCGACATGTTCTCTTCCCGGTTCGTCAACACCGTTACCCCTCCCAAGAGTTCGATATCATGCCCGCCCTGGGTTTTATTAAAGGTTACGGTGTTCTGCCAATCCCAATTCATCCATTGCTGGTCGACACGATTAAGGCTGGATACCAAGTTCCTTTGAAGGGGAAAAATATCATAAGTTGGGGTAAACTCATGTATGCTCGACAAGCCCATGTTCAAGTTAAATTGGCTGCGGAAAACAAGATTCTCAAGAAAATTAATGTTCAGGTAGGTACTTCCATTTAAGACCGGCCGCTTCGTTGTATTGTTATACAACATGATCTCAGCCACAGGATTTTTGGTATCAGAAAATTTTGGATAGCCCCAGGTGCCATCCGGGTTTTTCACCGGTGTCGTTGGGTCCATATGCCATGCATTTGGAACCGGATTCCTCGAGCCGAACTCAGGTATGGCGTTCCGAACGCCGTAACTCGCCGAAAGGTTTTCACCCACGGAAATATAAGGTGTAATTTTATATTCTGAATTTACCCTGAAAGTAAAGCGATTGTAATCGGAGTTGATTACGGTTCCCTTTTGATCAAAGAAACTACCCGAAAAATAATAGGTCCCCTGATCCGAACCACCCCCAACGGATAATTCTGCGGAATGGATGGGTGCTGTTCTGAAAATTGCGTCCTGCCAATCCGTTCCCTTACCCAAACCCTCCACATCTTTGAACAGCGGATCCCTGTCAGCATTTGTAAGGGCTTGGTTATACAGCATTGCATATTCCCGGCCATTTGCCAAGGCAAGCGTATTGTGCACCTCCTGTACACCGGTATAATAATTGACTTGCAGGCTCGGTGTGCCGGGCGTTCCATTTTTTGTCGTAATCATAATGACCCCATTGGCACCCTGCGCCCCGTAAATTGCTGCCGCCGAAGCACTTTTCAATACCTCGATGGATTGAATATGATTCGGGTCAATATCGCGGGGGTCTACGCCCAAATTACCGTCCACCACGTACAAGGGTTCACTGTTGTTTACGGTACCTGCCCCCCGTATCCTGATCATTAAGGAAGAACCGGGAGAACCTGAATTCTGTATGATCTGGGCGCCGGCTACTTTCCCTTGCAGCGCCTGACCAATCTGGGATACCGGGTAATTATCAATTTGCTCGGCAGAGACCGAACTTATCGATGAAGTCAGGTTTCGTTTACTTTGCGTTCCGTAACCGACGACCACCACCTCATTAAGGGAAGACGCCTCAGCAGATAAACTTACATTAATCGTCGCATTACCCCCTATGGGTATTTCCTGAGCGGTAAAACCAATATAGCTGAACACCAATACGCCCCCATTGTCTGAAACTGAAAGCGCGTACCTTCCCTCATCATCACTAACCGTACCGACAGTAGTGCCCTTTACTTTTACACTGACTCCCGGAAGGGGTTGCCCTTCAGCATCCGTTATTCTGCCTCCAATTTGTCTTTGCCTCACTTCACGTTTATGAAGCAAGGATCGTTCTTTTACTACAACCGTATTTTTTACAATGGAATAAGTGAGCGGTTGATTGGCAAAACATTGCTCAAGTGCTTGCTTCACTGTTGCATTGACTAATTTTAAATCAAAAACATTCGCATTCTGTAGCATTTTAGTACTCACTACAAAGTCGAGTCCGCTTTGCTTACTAATTTTCTCCAGCGCGCTTTCTAAAGTCGCCCTCTCTTGCACCAAGGTAATTCTTTGACCATAAACCTCTGCGCTCACCTGCATAAAGGATACAGTTAATAGTATAACTGTGAATTTTATCATGAGAAAAACTTTAAAAGTCAGGGAAACCCGTTCTTTATCCGTATAAAGTTTCATACATTTGAATCGTTTAGGTTAAAAACTTATAATTGTGTTTCGCATAAGCATATCAATGAGTTAAACGCTAAACCATGGCCGGGGTGGTAACGACACTCCGGCTCTTTTAGCCACTGAAGAAGTACATCTTTAATTCATAACTGTTACCTTCCTTCCCTCGATTTTAAACTGGATAATACCAGTCAGTTCAAGCATCTCCAGTACTTCCGAAATATTGCTTCTTCGAGATATCCGGGCGTTGAAATTTTTACCGGACATATTTCCCTCGTATTCCACCTCTGCGTCATACCATCTCGATAACTTGAGCATAATGCTTTGGATATTTTCATTCTCAAATACGAAATAGCCGTTCTTCCATGCCGTAACAGCTTCCACATCTGCCTTTGTCTTTTCTATTTGCTTCCCATTTGAACGGGCAACTTGTCCGGGTCGTAATACTACATTATTAGGGCCACTGTTTACCTTAACAGCACCTTCCACAAGCGTGGTAGCAATGTTTCCTTCTTCATAAGCGTTCACATTAAAGTGGGTACCAAGCACTTCCACTTCTGTGCCTTTGGTGCTAACGATAAAATGCGTACCCTTATGTTTGGCTACTTCGAAATAAGCTTCTCCTTTTAGCTCTACTTTTCTTTCATCGCCAATAAACGTTGTCGGAAACCGTAACGAACTTTCCGCATTCAACCATACCCTGCTCCCGTCGGGCAAAATAACCTGATATTGCCCACCCTTTGGTGTAGACAGGACGTTAAAGGCAAGCTCCTTTGTTCTTTCTTCCGTGTCGTCTTCTGGCGTATAAACCAATTGGCCATTTTTTGTCTTTTGAATGTAGGTACCTCCCGTTTGAAACACCTGTTGCTCTGTTGAATCGTTAAGCGGTATGACAGAGCCATCCGCCAATGTTAACGTAGCAATGTCACCTCCGGGGGAAATGTCATTGATAACACGCTCTACCTTGCTTATCACGGTTGTATTTTTCTTAACCCGGTGGCCCCTTAAAAAATATACACCTACAGATAATAATAAAACAACAAACGCAGCGATCTTTAGCCAAGGATATAAGAATGGCAACCACTTTTTCTTTTCTGCCCTACGTTTTCTTAGCGCGCTATCCAACCGGTCCTTCAACTTTGCTTCCAACAATACACGAGACCCAAGTTCATCCTCGTCCCATTCATCAGTGGTTTGAAAGCTCTCGATCAACATCATCAATACATCCTCTTCCTCCGACGATGTCTCACCGGTCAGGTATTTATCAATCAATGCTAAGACTTCTTGCTTCGTCAAAATTATAGGTTCTTATTTAGGAGAGTAAAAAACCAGGGGTATCCCCTATGCCTTTGTTGAAAAATTTTGTATTGGGTATGAGGTGTTGGTATGGTTTTTTACGTCACTGCGAGGAGGGTACGACGAAGTAGTCCCCTTTAGCTGTCAGTAATCAGTTGTCAGCTGTCAGCCGTGAGCTTCTTGCGTAGCGTCCGATTTGCACAGTGACGTCTTCTCGACCAAGCGTTAAAACGCGCGCGGAGAGATCTGTTCACTTGGTGGTCAGCTGTCAGTGGCCAGCTGTCAGCTGTGAGCTATCAGTAATCAGTGTTCAAAAGGAAACAGCAAATCTACAGGCTTATTCAACACGGGTAATAGTATAGGACAGTCCCACCCGTAGGGTGTTCTGCAGGGGGTCGGTCGGTTCGGGGCTCCTCAGGTAGGAGAAATCAACTGTTAGTCCCTTGATCCCGAAGCCCAGCCCGGCCGTGAAGTAAGGGCGGTGTTTCTCGTGGTGGTAGCCGCCCCTGAGCATGAACCTTTCCGAAAAGGCACACTCAATGCCCACGGCAGCGGCGTACAGGTTGCCCGGGTCATCCGCACGGGCCAGCAAGCGCGACAGCTCCCCCATGAAGGAAAAGCGTGCACCCTCCCTGAGGATGCCATAGCTTGCCCCCAGCCGGAGCAGCGTGGGCAGCGGGACGGCATGGCCGCCATAGTTCATCTCGGGGCCGAGGTTCGCCAGGGTGATCCCTGCCGAGAGCTCGTTTTCATTGAACAGGGGATAGCGGTAATAAAAGGAAACATCCGTTGCCAGTCCGAAGCTTGCGTTGTCGTTGCCCTCGAAGAAG